>UMDH01058855.1_pt1 | contig 20105 bp, 14 predicted proteins | sample 1964441 | NCBI WGS metagenome assembly UMDH01 (sample SAMEA4835989, study PRJEB28245) | human gut metagenome | biome: gut microbiome; material: fecal sample | place: Denmark | collected 2008 | reverse complement strand
TGACCTGTGCTACAAAAGCAACAACGAAAGGCAATAAAACATGAAGTCTTTACTTTTTGCCTTGTATAAGTCAAGCACCCGTCAAAGAGCCATTTGGCTTTTTCGTTGAAAGTTAAAGGCAAAACAATCTGTTCGTTTGCGTAAAATAGAACCACTAAATATTGAATTTTCATTATGTGGCTTGCACAAGTGGGTAGCGAACGGCTTGATGAAATAGCCGATCCTGAAAAGGCGATACTTCGCGGGGCAGATTTTTATCGAGCGAAAGGCTATACGGAAGGTTGGATCAATCAGCGACTTCAAACGATAGAAATGCGCAAAAAACTTACCGATGAATGGAAAGAACGCGGCGGCAAATTTGCAGGCAATACCCGTAAATGGTTTGAAGAAGAAATCGGCGGGAAAACAATATCTCCGCTCAATGCAAGCGACAGGCCCGCGCTTGATGTGAAAGATGGTAAAATAGACAAATAAATATATGTGTCGGTTGTCGACAAAAGGAGTCAATGATATGACTCCTTTTTGTATTGTATGGTGTTTAATAAGACGAAAAGAGTAATTTATGGTACAGAAAACAGAAAAAACCGGTTATATCAGAAACATAAAAATCAAAATAGACTATTTTAGACGGAAACGTGTTGACTTTCTGTTTTTAATGTGGTATAATACCGTCAAACGGATAGGAAGGTGCAAAGAATGACAACGAAATTATTTGAAAGACTTGTTACGAAATTTTCTATCAAGGTTACAGATTTAATTAAATATCTCGATATTTCAAAAGCGACGATCTACAATTATCGAAATCTTGAAAACTTTTCGGATATTCCTAAAGATAAGCAATATAAAATATTTTATCTTTTCGGGAAGGAAAGCGAAGATGAATTGGAACTTGTTCTCGACGAGTCCGATCCCGATATTCTCGCACAATACGTCAACAGAATTTCGAGTATTCTGAAAGACAGTATCCAAGATAAAAAGCAGTCGCTTTCTTCTGTAGAAAATCTGACAAACGAACTTGAACGATTACAAAGCGAAAATGATGCGTTAAAACAGCAATTGACTGCGGGGCAAGCATTAAACGGACTCGATCCGTTTACGAAAAGCGTTATACTCGATAAAGTCGGCGGTATTACAAACGGTATGTCGCCTGCAGAAATAAAGGAATTTTTGGATTATATAGATATATTCGATAAGTATCGTAAATTTACGAAGGGGGAGTAAAATGGCTTACTTATATCTGAATTTCTTGGATAATTTGGATAAAGGTTTAGGTGATAAGGCTTGGGGGAGAAACGACTTTTTCACACAATCGTTAAACGAGCAATACGAAACGCTGAAAAGAAAACTCGGTGGTTATGCGTTCGACACTCTTCAAGAATTTGTTAGATATATGTTCCCGCCTACGCCTAAATATTACAACGTATCTTTGCCTTCGTTTGACAGAGTGATGGACGAAAATAAGCGTGGAAATAAGATTTTGCGTAATATCGTAATTCGCCCCGAAGTGGACGGATACTCTCGCTACGTTCTGCCTGAAACATACGATTTTATGGTAATCGGTGACGTAACTTTCGGTAATGTTACGGAAATATCCGTAAAAGGGATAGATTTAATAGACAAGCGAACGGTAAAATACGGTGAAAAGCGAGTTTTTTGTTCGTCACTTTGCGCTTTTGTAAAGAAGGAAATATACAACAGAAATACCGGAAATATGTTTTCGGTTCCTGATTACGGTAACAGCGAATTGTACGATTCTGTTCTTACAAACGACTTTGTAAATGAAATAGCCACCAAACTATTTCCCGTTCCGAATCCTGCCGAAGCGATTGGCATTTTTAATCAATGGTTGCGGTATATCGATTTTCGCAGATACTATTTAGGAAAACAATCCGAGCGTTGCGAAGAAATTACGGACGTTCACGTATGCGACGCATATATGATAACGAAAGAGTCCTATCGCAGAAATGAAGAGGCTTTTTCGGGACTTCTTTTGGACGGAATTAAAGATTTCGGCAAAAGCGAGCAGATAATATTATCGAAAGAAGTGGCGGGCGCCGACGGTTTTCCGCTGATTTGCGTTGCGATAGAAAAGAACAGAAAGGAAATATTATCCGAAACGGTTGGTAGAAACGGGAAAGGAAAACCGAAGTTTGAGGTTAACCTGAACCGATATACTCGGGACGCTATGGGGTTGTCGCCGTATCCGCCGAAATCGGACGATAAAGGTAATATCAGAAGTATCAAATCGTATCTTCTCGGTGAACGATATTTATTCGCGTACATAGATATAGAACCTGATTTATCTGCTCTCGACAAGAATTACGAAAAAGAATTGACTGCAAGATACGGAGAAATCGACAGCAAGTATAACGGTATAATTCTTGCCGAGGTGAATCGTTATATGGCAGGCGTTTCTGCTAAAACGCAAGAAAAATACGACGCACAACTTATTGAATACAAAACAGAACTTGACGATAGACTTGATTCCGACGTTATAAATAATTCTGATAAAGAGGTATACAAGGCATACCAAAGCGAGATTACTCAACTTATCGCGCCGATTGAAACCGAAAGGAAGAAACGACTCGGCTCAATTCGTTCCAAAATAGACCAAATTAGACGCTCAAAATTGTCTACCGCCGAAAAAGACAAACAGATCGATGCTTTATACGGTGATGAATCGGCATTGAACGATGAATACGATAAGCGTATAGAAATGGCGAAGGCACAGGTATCTTTGCGTGACCATTATATTCGCCGCAATATGGCACTTATCGAGAAGAAGCAAAAGAGTTTGGCAATACGCTGTCAGGAAGAACTCGATAAGCTTAAAAAAGAAAAGAAGAGTCAATTAGAATTTCAATATGCAGAGAGTATTGATTCCGAGAAAATCGAAATAAAGAATGTCCTACTTCAAAAATTAAACGAAGATAAGGCTGAAAAAATCGAGAATGAAACGATACGCCGTTATCAGATTTACTTCCGTCCGCAGGATATCACGGACAAAGTAAAAGAAATCGAAAAGCAAATCGAGGAAATTGCGCCGAGGTATCTTACTTATGATAATCGTGCGGAAAAAGCAAAAATAGACAGGCAAGAAAAGGCGTTGACTTCTATTTTGGGCGGATACGTTAAAAATCCGTTCTTACCGACGTATCTTTTTTCGCCCGAAACGCTTGCGCAGTCTTCCGTAGAAGAAATCAAAGATCCCGAGTGGTGTCTTGAAAGTTTGAACGACAGACAAAAACTTGCCGTAAAACGCGCGCTTCAAAGCGAAAGTATATTCTTGTTGCAAGGTCCTCCGGGAACGGGAAAAACACAGGTTATAGCTGAAATTACGGCGCAACTGACGAAACGCGGTAAGAAAGTTTTAATATCTTCCGAAACACATAAGGCAATCGATAACGTATTTGACAGATTGCCTAAAATCCCCGAAATACGTCCGCTTCGTCTTATTCCGTCGCAAAACGGTAAAGAAACGAATTACAGTCCCGAAAGGCTTGTAGACAATTTCTATCTCAATATTTGCGGAAACCTTGAAAAGCAAGTAGCAAGATACGACAATTACAAAGAAACAAGAGAAGAATTCGATTCGACGATGAAATCTCTTCGCCTCGATTACGATCGCCTTTTGAAATTGCAACGGGAGAATGCAGATACGGAAAGAAAGCGGAACAATTTGCTTTTAGAAATAAACCGTTTAACCGGAGAAAACGAAGTTTTAAGAGAAAAACTTCTTGCCGCAAAAGAAGATAGCGAAAAGTATATGAGAACGCTTAAATACGTCGAATCGTATCGTTTTACGGGCGAAGGCGCAGATAGCAACGTATTGGATAAATACGCCGAACAAGTAGAACGCCTGTTAAAGTGCTTTGCTTGTTTTGAAGAGGTAACGCTCGATAAGGTTATCGAGCTTGTCAATGCCGATATTCAAGCAATAAACAAAGAATTAGAGCGTTTTTTGAGCGAAGACGCGATTGTGGAGTTAAAAAATCGCCAGCGTGCTTTGCGAAACGTTTTGAGCGGTTTGCGAGATCCCGATACGGACGAAGCACCTAATGAAGGAGATTTTAATTACGAAGAGTATAAAAAGAATCAAAGCGAGTTGATTGCCGTAGGCAAAAAGATTAAAGAATACGAAAATAATTCGGAGTTCGATATTGCCGGAAGCGTGATTTACTCTCTCGTCCCCGGCATTACGGGTGCAAAAGAAATATTGAAGCAATTTCCTTCCGAGCTTGCGCAATTCAAGGCAAAACTTGCCGATATTGTAAACGAGCAGAGAAATATAATCGAATCCGCAATCAATGGCAATATAGACAACGAAAACGCTATATCCGATAAAATAAACGAACTAAAAATCCAAATAAGCGAGAAAAAACGTTTATACGAAAAACTCGGAGAAAACCCCGATATTGAAGAATATGGTGAGTTAAATTCCGTGCTGAAACAAAAGATTACGAGATTTTTCCGCGATTTTGGAATTATCAGGGAATACGATTCGGACAATCTTGAAACGGCGTTCGATATAATCAGCGACGAGTGGAATAAACTCGAAACCGAGTATAAAGCTTCGTCTGCCGAAAACAAAATAAAAATCCCGATGTATAAGGATATCGTAAAATACTTGTCGCAGGAAGATATTTTAGAGGAAGACAGAGCCGCTTATACGAGAGAACTTTACAATTCGGCAAACGTATTCGGTATCACCTGCACAAGCCGCGACAGATTTACGCCGTCGCAACTTGCCGAACTCGGTAAATACGGAATCGAATCGGTAGATATCAGAACGCAAGGCATAGACGTTGTAATCGTAGACGAAGTGTCAAAGTCGTCTTTTCTCGATTTGCTGATACCTATTTTATACGGCAAGACGGTTATTCTCGTCGGCGACCATCGTCAACTTCCGCCTATGTACGATTTGCGGCATATGCGGGGAGATGATTTCGACGGACTCGACGAAGAAAAAATCACAAAGGAAATCAACGACGGATATACAAAGTTATATGAAGAATGTTTCTTCAAAACGCTGTATGAGAAAGTTCCGAGCGATTTCAGAGTAATGCTTAATAAGCAATACCGTTGCCACAGCCACATTATGGAAGTGTTCAATCATTTCTACGGCGGTAACGGTAAAGGGCTTGTTATAGGTAAAAAACAACAAGATGACGAAAAAGAGCATAATCTTACCGTAAAAATCAACGGAAATACCGTTATCGATCCCAAACGGCACATATATTTTGTGGATTGCGACCAAAAAGAATCGAGCGCATTCGAAGGCAGTACGTCCAAAATCAACGAGCAGGAAGCGCAGGTTGCGATAACGCTATTAAAGGAACTCGACAAAGCGGCGAAAGGACTTATTTTAGAGCATAAAATTATCGTTGATCCGTCAAGGAAAATCGACGAAAGACCGAGCGCGGGTATTATTTGTACATATGGCGATCAGGCGGGACTAATAAAAAAGAAACGTAAAGGCTATCAATTTACGGGCTTTTCGGGTAAACCGGACGAAAAACTTGTTATCAGTACCGTTGACGATTTCCAAGGCGATGAAAGGGATATCATTATCGTTTCGATGGTAAGAAATCCGAGCGGAACGAGGTACGACGCGGAATTTATTAAGAAATTCGAGCGTATCAACGTTGCGTTGTCAAGAGCGAGAAAACTTCTGATTATCGTCGGCTCGAAAAAGTTTTTATCGGAAGCGGGCATAATCGACCTTCCCGATCTCGAAGGCGATCACAGTCGCGATAAAATCAATTTCCCCGTATACAAAGAAATTATCGACACGATAAACTTTCGCGGAAGAATACTTACGGCGAAAGATATTTTAGGAGAGTAAAATGGAAGAGAAAAGTTTGTTAAAATTCACTACGGCTATTCCGTTTCCGCTACTCGTCTATAAAGTAAACGTGCGATATAACGAGGTAAGGAAGGCGTCGGGTGTTGCATATATTTTACTCGACGTAATCGAAAAAACTGCGGGTTCGGAAGACAAAATATGCGACGTGCTTCTTAAATTCGGTATTCCGAAAGATTTGCACTATATTTTCGGAAAAGAAATTTCAAATCTTATCGGTACCGAAATACTCTCTTACGATTACGATCCGTCGCATTTTATGAATCCGAAATATTTTTCGGAAATCAGAGTAAAAGACGTTTCGCTTACCGCGAAAGGCAGAAAAATGTTCCGTGAAGGCGCGATCCCCACAGGCGAAGAAAAAGTAAAGACGAAAGATATTTTTTATAGCCCCGTAACGCGGAAATTCGACGTGAGTTATTCGCTCCCTTATACCTCTCTCGACTCGTCCGTTCTTTACGAAGATATTGAAAGATTTTTAGGACAAACGATAGACATAAGCGGACTTAAAGATTATATCGAAGCGAATCCGACAAAAGTCGGTTTGAAAGCCGAAGAACGCGTTGTCGAAGTTGAAATACCCGAGGTCGGAGAAGAAAAACAAGTCAGAAAAGAGGACGGAACTCAAGTTATAATAAACAAAAGCGGCGTTGTATTTTCGTTCGATACGTCGGACGAAACCGCTTATTTCAACAAGTGGTATTCTTCTGCGTGTATGACAAAATGTTTGCTTGCCAAAGAAAAATATAAGTTTGTGGACGCGCTTAAAAATACGGTAGATGTGCCGACGGTTTTACTTTCCGAACTTACCGATATCGTGGGAGCATATATCCCGAACGACGTATCTAAACAGGCGAAAAGACCTTGTAAAATCTTTATCGACGGCGGCAGACTTGCAACTGACAGGACGGATAACGCTTTAAGAATGGATAAAGATTTTTCAATCAAAATACTTGGCAAAATAGGCGGGAATGCCGAGTTTGCTTTGCTTGATACTTCCGTGCTTCACTACTATTCCGCAGTAAACGTAAAAATGCCTTGCAGCCAGCTTGGCGATACGTTTGAAATGCAGTTGCTCACCGAAAGTGTTTTAGACGAAGCACGCTATAAAGAAACGGTAGAAGAAATCTTTGAGTATTATGTACAAAAGAATTTTGACGACGACATTGCAAAAGTTGTTTTGTTTACGGTTGTCGCATTGAAAGACTCTTCATATTTCGATAAAACCATCAAGGTGTTGTTTGAAAATGCGAAAATCGTTGACGATAAAATAGGAATTATACTAAAACTGAATAACGCCTTTACCAAGAATGCCGAGTGGAAAAACTATTTTGTATCGACGGCAAAAGAATTGTTTGAAGAAAGTGCAAGCGAGATAAAAATCGATAATGCGATTTATAAATCGTCGGTGTTGAATCCGCTCAGAAAAGCACTTGGAATGAACGACTTCGACTACGTTTCCGCCTTTGCGAAAGAAATGAAAAAAACGGAAGACGATGATATTGTTTACGAAGCGCTTTTAAGCGCAGGCTTTACCGTTGATGCCGTTTTAAGCGTTGTGAACGTTGTGGCGGATTTTACCGAGAAAGCAGTAAACAACGAAGAAATTTACTCGGATTCCGATCTCGGCAACGTTTTTAACAACATCAAGCGGAATTTGTGGAAACTGAACGATATGCTCGGGATAGAGAGCCTTTCGGAGTATACGCTTAAAGACGATTATAACGAAGACGAATTTTTCAATGCTTACGCCACGCTTAATTCGGAATTAAAATCGATGGCAAAATACGAGAAATACGCGCCTAAATCCTATGCTGCAATCAGAAAATTTATAGAGATTTACGAGCCGATTCACGATTTGTTGTCTATTGAGCGTAGCGCGTCTTCTCATCCCGAAAAAATTACGAAAAAATACGTTGACGAGCAGATTGCACGCGGAAAATATAAAGATGCAATTTGCGATTTATTCGTAAAACTTCAATACGATTTAAGAGATATGCTTAACGCCGAACCTATGATGTCTGCACACGATTTACTCGTTTTGGCAAAGGATAACGGTATTATCGACGGCAAACAAGAATCAGCATTACATAAACTTCGTATGTGCAGAAACGGATTGCAACATCCGGAAAAGTCGCAAACACGTTTCGATAAAGAAACGATTGAAAATTGGCGCGATATAGTATTTGCCATAAAGGAGGAACAAAAATGAGCCATCAGGTACAAATAGACTATGAGGCGATAGCGATAAGATGCGAAAGCATTTGCGAAGTTGCCGAAAGGCAGATTGCTGAACTCGACGAAGAAATTGCGAAATTAGAGCGACAATCTTTATCTTTGTCAAGTGAAAGAGCCAAGTCTTTCGCAGAATCAATTAACAGAGAAAGAAACGAATTTCATCGGCGTATTGAAGAATTGTTGACAAAAGCAAAAGAAGTCGCGAAAAAAGGCGTTGTAAGCGGAGACAGCGACAGATTAAGACTGAATTCTGACGATAACGTGGATAAAGCGGCGCAAGAGTTGCAAAATCAAGTAAACGAGTTAGCTGCTAAGAGATTAGTCGAAATGCGTGCGCTTTATCAAGGTTTACTTGAAAGCAGCATCGAAGAAAATCAAAAAAGATTGAGAGAAAAAGCAAATGGAGTCGTTACAATCCCTGCCGAGATCCAAAAAATTCTCGATTCCATTCAGGACGAAACGGAAAGGCAGTTTACGTACCTTGCATATTTGAAAAACGATACGCTTTCGGGCGATGATTTAATTACAGCGGGCAGAGAACTCAAAAACGAAACTTATGAATCGCGTATCGAAAAAGAGCGTGAAAGAATTCGCCACGAACTCGAAGCCGCGAGAGTTGAAAAGACCACCATCGATAAAGTAGTAACGGAGGACAAATCGCTTTTCGAAATAAGATCGGCGGCAACGGAAGAAATCGTAGGCGAAAAAATCCGTCAGAAGTCGCTGAAAATCATAATGTCGGCGATAACCGCCCGCGGATTTATCGTGGATAAAAAAAATATAAAAATCAAACGCGACACTAATGAAGTGATTATGGTCGGGCTGAAAGCAAGCGGCGAAAAAGCGGAATTTCGCGTGTTTTTGGATGGTAAATTTATTTACGACTTCCGAGGATACGAAGGACAGGCGTGCCAAAAGGATATACAGCCTTTTCTGAACGATTTGGAAGAAGTTTACGGTTTACACGTTACCAAAACGCAGGAAATTTGGAGCAATCCCGATAAAATATCGTCTATGAAGTACCAAACGGTAAAAACGAACACAAATAAGAGGTGAAAATAATGGCATTACAAACAACGTTTAACAGGTTAAAACGCGAAGTCGGTATCAAAAGATGCGTTATACTCGACGGCAACGTCGGCGACGTGTATCTTAACGACAAAAAGCAAATCGTCGATCTGAAACAATACCTTACGGACATGCTCAAAGGAATGGAATACGACGATGTGTTGTATTGGGATCGTATCGACGGCATAGACGGAGACGTTTCAAGGCTTTCCGTTATCGATGAAGTCGAAGTGGAAGGCGACGCTTATTCCTTTGACGATGAAGAAGAAAACCAACCGCAAGCGGAAGAAAAAACGGGAAGCGGTCAGTTCAAAGAACCCGCCGAGATTTTCAATATCGTATTCAAAAACTTGAAGAAGCCGAATAGAAAAACTGCTTTCGTGCTGAATTGGGCGGATTATCTCTTTTCAAGTGGCGGACAATTACCTCCCGACGAGAGAGAGCTTATCACAATGCTCGGGAAAGCGATAAAAGATAAAAAAACGGAATATTTGTCTGCAGAAGTAAACGAAAGCACGGTTATTCTCATTACGAGCAAACTCGCGATGTTTCCGATTTCTTTTTATCAGGGTAACCCAGAAGTCGCCTGTCTTACTCTTTCAAAACCCGACAGAGAAGAACGCGCTAAAATGATGGAAAAAATCGAGAGCGGATTCGACGTAAAATTGAAACCGGGCGAAACACTTCTGACATCGGACAAGTTTAACGAATACGTCGATATGCTCGATGATTTTACCAACCGTGAAATCGTTCAGATGGCGCGTCTTTCGAGAAAAGAAGGCAAAATGCCGTTCGAGCAATTATATTTGCTGTTTAAGTACGGCGAAAAAGATAATCCTTGGGAAAAACTCGATTATAAGTCGGTTAAAAACATCAAAAAGATTTTAAGCGAACGCGTAGTCGGTCAGGAAGAGGCTATTGAAAAGATTGAAAAAGTCGTTGTTAAGGCTTATATGGGGCTTACGGGAATACATAAATCGTCTTCTCGTTCCGCTCCGAAAGGCGTGCTGTTCTTTGTCGGACCTACCGGCGTAGGTAAAACCGAACTTTCAAAGGCTCTTGCAAAATTTCTTTTCGGCGACGAACAGGCTTGTATCCGCTTCGACATGTCGGAATATGCACAGGAAAACAGCGACCAGAAACTTATCGGTGCGCCTCCGGGATACGTTGGTTATGAAGAAGGCGGGCAACTTACTAACGCTGTAAAAGAAAAACCGTTTAGTATAATTTTGTTTGACGAAATCGAAAAAGCGGCAAAACCGAATCCGAGAATTTTGGATATTTTCCTGCAAATTCTTGAAGACGGCAGACTTACCGACAGCAAAGGCGAAACGGTTTATTTCAGCGAAAGCGTAATAATCTTTACATCTAATCTCGGAGCGTCCGAAGTGTCGTCTAACGGTTCTAACGAAGAAGTGGCGGAAGAGTTTATAAAAATCGTTAAAAACTATTTCGATAACGAAATCAAGCGTCCCGAAATTCTTGGTCGTATCGGTTACAGCAATATCGTTCCGTTCAACTTTATCAAAGGCAGAGAATTCAGCGTAAAAATCGCAAAATCGAAACTTCGTCCTGTTCAAAAGGCAATATCGGAAAAGTATCGTATTGACCTAGAGTTTGAGGATGAACTTAAATTTATAGATTACGTTCTCGGCGGAGCGGACAGCAGTAAAGGCGGTCGTGATATTCTTAATGCCATCAACGATAAATTGCTTGACGATCTTGCTATGTTTATGTTTGAAAACAAAGAAGAATTGCCGTCGATGAAAGGCTCGAAAATCGTAGTAAAAACAACGAAAAACGGACTTGAATTTGATTTTGACAATGATTAAGTTTAATGTCGCGAGTATCAACCGTTGTACGGAAACGGAAGGTCCGCATAAAAGATTATGTATATGGTTTCAGGGTTGCGATATTCATTGTAACGAATGTTGCAACCCCGATTACCAACCGTTTGTTATTCGGCATATTATGTCGCTCGACGAGATTATTTCGGTAATTAAAAAGTCGATTGACGACTTTGGTATCGAAGGTGTAACGTATACCGGCGGAGAACCTTCTTGCCAGCAGAATCTTACGATTTTAACCAACGAGATAAAAAAACTCGGGATTGGAGTTATATCGTTCACAGGTAGAAAGTACGAAGAAGTTTCGGACGTGCTTGCAGGCGTAGATTTGGTGATTGACGGCAAATACAATGCGAAAAGAAAAGAAACAAAACGGAGGTTGCTTGGCTCTGAGAATCAACGTATTTTATGCTTGACGGACCGATATAAAAACGATATTTCTTGGTTCGATACGGATAAAAACGGTAAATCCGCAGAAGTAAATTTTTCGGACAAAATTGTATTCAATGGAGATAAAATCTGATGGATAAAGTCGTTGTATACCAAAAAATGCGCGAACTTGAAGTTAAAATACATTATCATTTTAACGACATCGCGTGGCTTTCAAAGGCGATGAGGTCGGAAAAAATTGAAGTTTTCGGAGAAGGAAAGAATCATAGCGAATACACTAACGACGGGCTTGCAACAATCGGCGATACTGTACTGAAATCCGTTATTGCAGATTATCTATATCGGAAAGGCATAACTACAAAAGGCGAGATTACGCAGATAAAAAGTAAACTTGAAAACAATGAAGTTATGCATAATATTATGCTGAAATGTGGTTTGATCGGATACGCATACAACGCAAAACACTTCCAATCGGATACTGCTGTCCCAGATCACGAAAAAGTAGTAAACAAAGGGCACGATCCGTATATTGAAGCGATTGTCGGCGCAGTGCTTTATGATTCAAATTACGACACAACAAAGCGTTGGATATTAAAATGGCTTTTGCCGCTTTTGTTGCAGTTTTCAAATGTAGTTATATGAGTACAAGTATAAAAATAGACGGACAAATTTTAATGATTTATCCGTCTAAATTTTTATATTAAATGCTATTTGTCGCAAGTGCATACTTCCTTTGCAGGTTCATTATTCTGCGCCAGATTGTCGTGCGATTGACGTTCAGTATTTTTTCTATTTGAAGCATTGTAAATCCTGCCATAAGGATAGATAATGTTTCGTACTCTACGGCGGTCAATTTCATTTTGGATATAAGCCTGTCAAAAGCGGTATAATCGTTCTTTTGCTCGTCATCGAGTATCGTTTCGGGTTCGGTCGCAATCTGCTCGTTAAGGCTAATTGTGTTGAGCATAGGGGCAACGTAGTTTTTAGCCAAGTATCTGTCGGCAACGCTGAGTCTGACTCAATCAGTAAACATAAAAGTTTTAAGTGCTATTTTTCACGGTAGTTGCTATTGCTGCTGACCTGTGCTACAAAAGCAACAACGAAAGGCAATGAAATATGGAACATTGATATATCTACAATTTCTTCCTAATATTGACAAGTAATTTAACGTGTAATTTTGCTTGATAAATCTAATTTCATTTGGTATCATAGCAACCGAAAATAAGGTGTCGTTTGGCATTAGATTTTTTGAAAACGGCTATAAAAATTGGTATTGTTTTTGGTATTATTTTAGTTTGAAAATTATTTTGAAATCTAAAATTTGCCGAAAAAACGAAAGAAAATAGCCGATTTGGACGAAAAATATTGCTCAAAACGCCCCAAAATGTGCGATAATTGCCTATTTTAATAGGGTTTTGAAAATTTTTCAAAACTCCTAAGCGAAAGGCCGTGGGTTCGACTCCCGCCAGGAACGCCATATATGCTCCGCAATAGCGGAGTTTTATTTTTTATTTGTAGGAAAGGTTATTTACGTGATACAATTTATAAAGAAACAGCATATTTTAGTTTTTTACATTAAGCCATAAACAAAAACATTCGGAAAACAATTATAAAAAGCACAAATTACTACTACTCTTCTACAATAATTGATTTCTTACTTCAAAAAAATGAAGGAATACTTGGCACTATCTATTCAAATGATCCGCATGCTGAAACCAAATTACAGCAAGCTATGAATATCTAAAATCTGTCGTCGAATAAAAAATATAAATTGCTAAAATCGCTAATTAAAAACCACCGTACTGTACGGTGGTTTTTATCACAAAAATGCCCGCAGAGTGTCTGCGGGCAGAGGGTTGGTTAGATGTTTTGAGGCGAGCTATTCGCCGATTTTTTTAAATTTGCCTTTTTCCCATTTTTCACTGAGAGGAACTTTTTGGTCGTCCCTGAGGTCGAGGCCGATGGTTCCGCCGGGATTAAGAATGCCGTCCGGATCGAAATGATGTTTCAAGGTTTTCAGCACTTCCATTCTGTCGGTGCCGATTTGTCCTTCGAGCCACGGAGCGAACAGTTTTCCGATGCCGTGGTGGTGACTCATGCAAGCGCCGGATTTTTGAATGGCGTCCAAAATTCCGCTGTGATATTCGACGAATTCATCGATGTCCTCGAGATGCGCAATGAAGATGAAATAAAGGTTGGCGCCCTGCTCGTAGCAGTGAGAAATATGCGTGGTGCAAACGGTTTTCGGGCGAGATTTGCAGTATGCTCTGACGCTCTTATAAACTTTAGGCATGCTGTGCCAATCTACCGCGCACTCCAAGGTGTCGATCATGATGCCGAAATCCTGAATGTTGTCGCGCATATAGCTGTCGTTGAAGCGGCCGCCTTCCCAGCTCTTGCAGACGAGCCCCGGAAGCTGCATTGCTCCGTGCTTTTTGCAAATTTTGGTGAGTTTGCGTTTTATGAGTTTCTGGAGCGCTTTGTCGCCGTCGTTGAAACCGAGCATCAGGCATCTTTCGCCCGGTTTGTAGCCGAAGGTGCCGAGCATTTTGCCGACTATATTCTCCTCGACGCCGTATAGGTGCAGCATGAAGCTGGTTTCTTCTTCGTCGGAAAGACGGAATGCCGACGGATGACCGAATTCGCCCTGCATAACTTCGCGCATGGCTTTCTGCCCTTCCTCGAAGCTGTGGAAAATGAAGCAGAAACGGGTGCGATCTTCAGGGTGATACTTAAAGACTTTGAGGGTAACCTCCGTCAGCACACCGTACGTACCTTCGCTGCCCATCATAATCTGATCTACGTCCGGGCCGCAGGCTTTGCGAGGGACTATATCGGTTTTAAGTTTACCGACAGGAGTAACGTATTCCTGACTGACGACTATGTCTTCGATTTTGCCGTAATAGGTGCTGTTCTGACCGGCGCCTCTGGTGACAACCCAGCCGCCGACGGAAGAATATTCGAAGCTTTGCGGAAAATGTCCGCCGGTGTAACGGCATTTCGTGCCGAAGTTTTTCGGAGCTTCGTTGAGGATTTTTTCGTATGCAGGTCCCATAAGTCCCGGCTGAACGGTGATGGTCTGATTGATTTCGTCGAACGACACCACTTTGTTGAAGTGACGTCTGAGGTCCAAAGTTACGCTTCTTCTAAGGATAGCTTCCGGGCCTCTCGTAACGCTGCTGCCGCCGCCGTAAACGTAGAGGTTGATGTGATCCCTGACGCAGACGGCCATAATCTTTTCGACGTCCTCCGTGGTGGACGGATAGATGACCGCATCCGGAGCGTTTTCCACTATTCCGTGGCGAAGCCTGAGTATGTCGAGCATGGTTTTGCCGTAGCACACGCTGACACGGCTATTGTCGTCAATTGCCACGTTATCGTCGCCTACTATGCTCTTAAACTCCTTAATCTGTGATTCCGTCAACGCGCAAGGTATGTCACACTTGACTTTTTCAAGCCCCAGATAGTGCCATTCCTTGAAGTCGTCGTCGGTGAGGTCGAAGGTCTTTTTGACGAGCTTGTAAAGCCCCTCTTTCGGCGGTTTGTTGAAGGTCGGATCGCCCCACTTAAAATGATTGCGATAGCTGTCGGAAGGCGCAACTTCCGTGTACCACTTCGGCTCGAAGCCTTTGTAAGGTTTGTGTCCCATAATATATTCTCCTTATTTTTTATCCTTTAAGAAAGTCGGCGGAGTCGATGTCGGTTTCGCCGCTTATCGTTACGTCGGAACGGACGGATTCGGTTTCGCACAAAACGTCCTTGATTTCCGAATAGAACTTTTTGTTGGCCTTGTATATCTTTTTGTAAACTCTGTCGAAAAGCTGTTGATAGATTTGGTGATTTTTCGGGTTCGGCTGATATTCCTTGACGACGTGCGACATTGCTTTGACGGCCTCGTCGAGGTTTTTGAATTCGCCCATACCTACGAACGCCGCCATAGCGCAACCGAGTGCGCTGGTTTCGTAGGTCTGCACTTTCTGAACCTTCAATCCCGCAATATCCGCAGTTATCTGACAAATTACGTCGCTGTTTGCGCCGCCGCCCGAAACCGTCAGGCGTTTGACGCTGTAGCCTGCGCGTTTTTCCATACGTTTCAGGCCGTCGTAAAGCGCATAGCCTATGCCTTCGATTATGGCGCGGTAGAGATGGATGCGGCTGTGAACGTCGCTGAAGCCGATTATGCACCCTTTTGCCTCCGGAGTTTTCACGCCCGGCGACCAGTACGGTTGCAAAATAAGCCCCTGACTTCCCGGAGGAACCTCGGAAAGTCGTTTGTTAAGAAGTTCTTCCGGCGAAATACCCAGTTTTTGAGCTTCGACGACTTCTTTTGAGGCAAATTCGTTTTTGAACCAGGTTACCATCCAGTACCCTCTGAACACGAGGGTTTCGGGATTGAACTTGTCGGGATAAAGCGACGGATATGCAGGCATAAACGCCGACGGACTGACGTGCTTGTCGGTCGTAAGCTGCACCGACGCCGCAGTGCCCATGCTTAAACTTGCCACGTCGTTTCCGACGCAACCCGTTCCGAGCGTTTCGCAGCCCTTGTCGCTTCCGGACGCAATAAACGGCAAGCCGACCGGAAGTCCCGTTGCCGCGGCGGCTTCTTCGGTGATGCCGCCTATCACGCTGCACGGAGGACAAAGCTCTGCCATCTGCTCGTCGGTGCAATCGAAAATGTGTCTTGTCAGATCGCTCTTTTTGAGCCATGTTTTGCGCTTGTAGTCAAACGGAAAATGACCGATCATCGAAGCGGTGCTGTCCACCAGCTTCCCGGTGAAACGATAGTTTACGTATGCGGAAAATTGCGTATATTTGGCCGTGTTGGCCCAGACTTCCGGCTCGTTCTTTTTGATCCAGTTGCAAAAAGTGGCTTCTCTTTGCATGATAACCGTGTCGTACATTCCGACGCATTTGAAAAGCGCTCTCTGCCAAAGCGGAATTCCTTCCTCTGCATGGTCCAGTCGTCTTGCGTCCAGATACAAAATGACGGGTCTTATGACGTTTAGATCCTTATCCCAGCACACCACCGCGTCCCTGAACGTCGTTACGGACGCCGCGCCGATTTTGCTCCACACTTCCTCTCCGACCTCATTTTTGAGCATAAGCGAGGTTTCCGAAAGCTTTTGCCAGTAAAAATCGACGTCCTGCTCCGCCCAACCCGGTTTTTTGCTGTAGTAAGCAGGCGAAAACGGATTTTTGACTTTGCCGACGGTGTTGCCTTTGTTGTCGAAAATCAAAGCCCTGACGCTTTGAGTGCCAAAATCGTACGCAATGACGTAAGGTTTTTTATCCATAGTTTTCTCCTTAAAAGTTTACTCCGACATATCGGACGACGAAACGAGGTTCACTCCCGTTCCGAAAAGATTTGCCACAATCACTTCGCCGCGCTTCACGCGCCTGCTTAAAACGACGGAATTTGCAATTTTCATACAATCGGCCATTTTGTCTTTCGGAATATCTGCCGAGGTTCTCACCGGAAGCACGGGCCTGTCCTCAAAAACCGTCCTCACCGTGGTGCAAACGGTGCGCATCGGGCAAGTCATTTCGTCCGACGCAAATTTTTTGCCTCTCGGGCATTTGTTGCCCGTAACTTCTCCGTCCGTTACGGTCAGCTTGCAGCTGTTAGGACATACTATACAAACCAATTCCATCTTCTAATCCTCCAACGAAAGTTCGACGCTACCGCCGTTTTCCAGACCGTACTGTGAAAAGTCAAACGTAAGTCTTTCCATCTCAGGCGGGCGCAGGAACGCGTATTTCTTTTTTAACACTTCGTTTCCGTTCACCTTGATTTTGAAGGTCGCGCCGTTACGCGCCGCAGAGCTTCTGAAATAGATGATGGTTTCATCGAGATTTTCGCTTACGTTGAGCTTTTCCGGAACGACGTACAAAAACTCTTTGCCCGCCGAAATATCCACGTATTCAGGCTGTTTTCTGACGTATTCGGCGGCGTTTTTGCCCGCCTCAACCGCACATTCCGACACGTAATCGACCAAATCGTTGACGTGAAGTGCGTTTCCTGCCGAAAACACTCCTTCGACCGAAGTCATAAACTTCTGATCGCACACAGGCCCTTTCGCGCGGCCGTCAAGTTTGACGCCCAAAGATTCGGCCAGCTCGTTTTCGGGGATAAGTCCGCAGGACAGAATGAGCGCGTCGCAAGGGATAATTTCTTCCGTTCCCTTGATCGGACGCATTTTGTCGTCCACTTTCGAAATTTCCACGGCCTCTAACCTGTCTTCGCCGAAAACTTTAGTTACGGTGTGAGAAAGATGAAGAGGAATGTCGAAATCCACAAGACACTGATGTATGTTTCTGGTGAGGCCCGAAGGCTCGGGCTTCACTTCGTAAACGCCGACGACTTCCGCTCCTTCGAGGGTAAGCCTTCTTGCCATGATAAGGCCTATGTCGCCGCTGCCCAGAATGACGCAACGTTTGGTCGGCATAAATCCCATCAGATTGACGAAATTCTGCGCCGTTCCGGCCGTGTATACGCCGGCAGGTCTGGTGCCCTGCACGAATATCTGTTTTGCCGTTCTTTCCCTGCAACCCGTGGCGAGCACTATTGTTCTGGAAGTAACGGACGAGGCGCCCTCGTCGTTGACGTATTCTATTTCGAAACCTTCGTCAAGCTTGGTTATTTTGGTGACGAAGGTTTGTTTCAAAACGTCGGCAGAGGTTTCTTTAAGCATATCTATAAAGCGCTCCGCATACTCCGGCCCCGACAGCTTTTCGCCGAAGGTTATAAGGCCGAACCCGTCGTGAATACATTGTTTCAAAATGCCACCGAGACGTTTTTCGCGCTCGATAAGAAGGGTTTTCCCGCCGTTGTTGGAAGCAGAAATTGCCGCCGCAAGCCCCGCAGGGCCGCCGCCTATAACAACTACGTCGTACGTCATACTATTTTCCCTCCTTGGTCTTTCCGAGAAGCATCGGACTGCGGTCGTTGCCTTTCATAACTTTTTCCGGCGAAATGCCCGCTTCCTTTGCGATTATGTCCACAACCATCGGTCCGCAGAACCCGCCTTGGCATCTGCCCATACCAGGGCGACACCTGCGCTTTATGGCGTCCACGCTGTACACCGGAATCGGCGAACGCAGACAATCCAGAATTTCACCCTTGGACACTTCTTCACATCTGCATACGATGACGCCGTAGTCCGGATTTTGTTTTATAAACAAATCTCTTGAGGTTTTGTCCATATCCGCAAGGTGCGGAGGTCCTTTGCGCTTAGGGTTGAAATAGACGTTAGGTTCCACCTTCATATCTTGCCCCAGCATATCGAGCGTCCATTTTTCAACGTCCACGGCAATGGCCGGCGCGGCGGTAAGCCCCGGCGACTGAATGCCCGCAACCTCAATAATATTTTTGGTGAAGATGCCCGATCTGACCACGAAGTCTTCTTCGTACGTCGGCGCGCGAACGCCAGAAAAATAGGTGATGATATCGCTTCTCTTAAGCGGTTCGCCAACTGTCTGTTGTTTGCGGAAAATGCTGTTTATGCTGCCGATATCGGTGGTATAATCCTCTTTTTGCGGAGTTTCGATGGCGTTAGGCCCAACCAACACGTTGCCGTCCGCGGTGTGAATGACGCCGCCGCCCTTGGTGTTGGACTTGCTGTTTTTGACGTTAAAGAAGTTTTTGAGCTTCTCGAAAAAGGTTTTTGCTTCCTTCTGCCCCGCCTCCGGAATGCCCGCAAACGGACTTCTCGCAATGGAGGTCCTCGTCAGCCAGCCGACCTTTTTGTCCATAATGAGGTTGGTGCCTTTTCGAGGGTGAATGGTGAAGGTTCTGTCGCCGGCGAGGTCCGCGATCGTGTCGGAAAAAGCGCCCGCGCAGTTTATGACCACTTTCGGTTTTATCGTTCCGTGATTCGTAACCACTTCGCTGATTTTATCGCCGTCAAGCTTTATATCCAGAACGGCGGTGGTCAAAAACACGTCCACTCCGTTTGCCGCGGCGTTTTCAGCCAAAGCTACGGTGAGCTTATACGGCGAAACGATGCCGCCCGTCGGCATAAATATACCTCCTTGCGACCAGCTCGGAATGTACGGTTCGTGGCGCAGCAGTTGTTCTCTCGTTTCGTATCTGAGGCCTTTCACTCCCAAAAGCTTTGCCTGAATTTTGAATGCGGGAGCAAGCACTCTTTCCCATTTGCGGTAAAAGAGCAGCATGTGACCTGTTCTTTCGAATTTGACGTCCAGATCCTTGCACATTTCGGTGTACATTTCGTTGCCGGGAATGGTGTAGCGAAGTTTTTGAGTGTTTCTGTGCAAATCTATGCCGACGTGCACGCAACCGTCGTTACGCGACGACGCGCCGAGGGCCACGTCGTAGTCCTTTTCTAAAAGTGCAACCTTAAGCTTCCATTTCGAAAGCTGCCTTGCAATCGAGGCGCCGCATATCCCTGCGCCGATTATGACGACGTCGTACTCCGCCCCGTCCAAAACGTCGTCGTAAACGTCGGGAAGTTTGCAGTTTGGCACGAAACCTTTAAGCTTGATGTCGTTAAGAACGCCGAGATAGTGCTTTTTGTCCACGGACGCTTTGCCGCATCTGACAATTTTATCCCAATCGTCCAGTTCGCCGGTAAGCCTTATGCAGCCTCTGACTTCTTCGACTTTGACGTCCGGAGAAATTTCGGCGACGGCCTTTTTGATTTTGTCGATTTTGCTCATAATTTATATCCTTATTT
>UMDH01026030.1_pt1 | contig 20706 bp, 25 predicted proteins | sample 1964441 | NCBI WGS metagenome assembly UMDH01 (sample SAMEA4835989, study PRJEB28245) | human gut metagenome | biome: gut microbiome; material: fecal sample | place: Denmark | collected 2008 | reverse complement strand
ACACTAGAGTGTACTAGGCTTAGACCTAGCAAGCTCTCTCCTTCAGGTGAGGGTAGTTGACGCTACACCTCCTTTCTGAGAGTTGAACACAGGTAGACAGCTTCCTGACAACTGTTCTACCTGTGTTTGTGATCTTTTGACTTCAAACAAGACACTGTATCGTAGTTGCGAGCTACGATACAGTGTCGTCTTCTATCAAGTAATCACAGGATTGAAAAAATATAGATGTGGGAAGCAACATGACTCTCACCTCCCACATCTAGTAATATATACGTGAAAATAGTTCCATTTACACTTTTCTAAGTGATGGTCCTGTACCATCTTTTGAACTTATCAAGAGGTCATTATGTTTATCACACGTTTTGAAATACACTTATACAAACCACTCTTACACAACAACATCAAACATGTAGTTGTAGATGATCTGACTCAACAGACTGTGTTGGTTGCACCGAATGGATTCGGGAAGAGTTCGATCATGAGAGAGCTGACTCCTTACCCTGCTTGTCGTTCCGACTATGAAAAGCAAGGGAAGAAGATCATCGAGATCCAGCATGAGAAATCTTACTACATCCTGACATCGGATTTCAGTAAGATCAATGGAGCACATAGCTTCATCAAAGATGATGAAGAACTGAACCAGAGCGGTACGACTGAAGTACAAGAGAGTCTGGTTGCACAACACTTCGGTTATACACAGGTGATCGACAAGTTGTTATCTGGAGAGTACCAGATCTGTTCCATGGGAACAGCTGCTAGGAAAGAGTTGATCTACAGTACTTACCCAACATCATTAACGTTCATCTTGGATAAGTACCAAGCTTTGAAATCCAAGATCAGAACATGCAGCAATCAGTTGAAGTTATTGAATGAAAGGAAACTCAAGTTAACCGATCTTCTGTTGAAAGACGAAACTCTTCAATACTTCGAACAGTATCGGAAAGATCTCAACCGTGCACTCAGTGTTTTGGATCGTGAGATCTATGCGATGAACAAGACGTCTGGTGATATCAAGAATCGAATCACGACATTAAAGATGGAACGTGGGTCTGAAGCTGAGGTATCATTAGAGACGATCCTTCAGGAGTGTAAGAACATCTCCATGGAGATGTTCGAACTGAAGTTGAACCATGAGGTAGATCTTGTTGTCCCTGCACAACTGGATCGGCTGATCGGGAAGTTAAGTGCACAAGCTGAGACACATCATGAGAAGAAGAACACTTTAACAGAACGAGGAACTCAGTTGAGTTCTGAGATCGATAAGATCCGTACTTCTCTCCAGAATGACACGGCTACGGCGATCCAGGAGTGCAAACGGTTGATCGAAGTCCAAGAGGAGATCGTCCGGCAGAACACGATGGATGACGATACACCTGTTATTCCATTGGAAGAGGCTCTGAAGTTGGAAGAGAACATGGATAAGATCCGAGAGGATCTTCAATTCTTACAGGGATATCTTCCACTGATCACGCATAAAGAGTACAACGATCTTCTAGCCAAACGCGCACTACTGGAAGGTAGGATCCATCAGGTAGAACCGGAAGCATCACGGTTGGAGAATGTGATCGGAGAAGTCCAGAAGAAGATCCACTCTTTAAAGGACAAACACTCGTATCCATCAGACTGCAAACGCACTTGTAAGTTGAGAGAGAACTTGGAATCAGTTCTCCAATCCTACCAATTGGAGTTGAAAGATTACGAGTCGTCTTATCAACGGGATCGTAAGATCTTACAGGATGCGAAACAACAATATGACGAGGCAAATACAAAGGTTGAAGGTCAGAGAGCAGCGAGGCTTATTTTGCTCAAACTGGAGACACTTTTCACCCGCAAAACCTGGGGTCTTTTTGTGTGTTCTGATCTTGATCCATTAGACGCGATCAATCAGGACGTTACGAAAATCATCAACCGTTGTCTGAAGGTTGTTCAGAAAGCCAAAGCACATGCTAAAGTCAAAGAGGCAGAGGACAAACTAACAGGACTTCGTGCAAAATTACTGGGTCTCCAAGCATCCGATCAACCTGTGAAAGAGTATCTCACGAAATCTCTGGTTGAGAAAGAGTATGAGTTGAACCAGATCGGGAAACAACTCTCCTTACTGGATCAGAGATTATCGTCTACAGAGCTTTCTCTTCAGGTTTACAAAGATCATCTGAATCTCCACAACCGTATCACTCATCTCAATGGTGTGTATCATCTGTGGCAAGAGCTCTATGTGCATGAAGAGGAGTTGCGATGCCTGGACGATATGGTGTGGTATCTTCAAGATGTGAAGAATCAGATCAACGAGAAGTTGAGAGAGTTGGAGACGATCGTCAAAGAACAGTCCGGATATCTGACCCGATTGAAAGAAGAGATCGAACCATCGATCCAGGAGATCTCAGGTAAGATGAAGAAGTTGGTCGCTGTAGCGGAACAACTATCTCCTGTATCAGGGATCCCTTATCGGTATACCGTAAGATACGTCAACACAGTTTTGCAGTTGGCGAATATGTTTATCCGTCAGGTGTGGAACTACGATATCGAACTGGCTTATTTCGATGAGAACAAACAGAATGATTTCGACTTCAACTTCCGGTTGTTGATCAACCACAACAGTGAAGTGAAAGATATCAAACTCTGTTCAAAGAGTCAGAAGTCGATCATCAATCTGGTGATGCGGTTGGCGATCTGCATCTATCGTGGATACATCCACCAGTATCCTCTGAAACTGGATGAGATCGATGATGGTTGCAGTCCGATCCATCAGGATCGGTTGACTTCGTTCCTTGTGGAGTTCCTGAACAAAAAGAATATCTTACAAGCGTTCATCGTCAACCAATCGGTTGCTGTAAGCAGTAGCTTCACGGATGCTGGTATGATCTTGTTGTCGGAAGATGAGATCGTTCCGGAGCACTGTGTTGTGAAGTCTAAAGTCAATTGATATCTAGAGGTAGTGGAGGATCCTCCACTACCTCTAGAACTCTATCACATCTTAGTGATCGTAACATCGTTGTTGTTGGTGGATACACGGAACTTCTTATCGGTCCCTCTGATCGCAATGACATTCTGAGATTCGTTGATCAACTCGTAACTTCGTTTTACGAAGGGGTGTTCTGAGTTGTTCAAGATATACTCGATCACTTGATAGTGATACTCATCAAGTTTCTTATACTTGATGTATTCGTTGAAATCTGAGTTGATGGGATGAACTTTCCCTGCGACATGATCGGTCTCGAATGAGTGACTGACGATCATCTGGCATTTCGTCTCAGCGTAGATCACCATCTGAGTACTGCGGTCTACGAAGTTCACAACATCGTAGCAGACCGTCTTCGGGTAGTCGATCGCTCCTGTTACAGTGAACAGCTGATTGTTCAGACTGAAATCGAAGTTCTTCCTCTGAGCATCGGTTACAGCAGTACGGATCAACGTGACATTGTACTTCTGTTCATCTGTTTGAGCGATCGTTAAACAAGAGATATAACTCTTACGACAAGCATTCACCTGGATGTCGATGATCGTACTGTTGTTGTACAGGTACATCTCATTATAGTTCTCCAAATCAACGTACAGTTGGATGCTGTCATTGTTTCGTTCGATCGCATACGTGAATGTCTTACCATGCTCCAGATCAACGATCTCCAATGATCCTGCGATACAGACGTTAGAAAAGAAGGTATAGTTGAAATGGTACCGTTCTCCTCCGACGATTACATCGTACTTCATGTACTTGTCTTTAATGGTTTTCTGAAGTACAGTGATGTTGTACTCATCGTCAAAACGTTTGTGTCGAGGCATGATGTTGTTCACGACGGTAGCGTTCGCATACCACATGAATTTAAGGTCCATGTTACCTACCTCCAACGTTATAAGTTATAATGTGCATACCATGACTCCTAGCCCCACTGTCCCAGGTCATGGTATGGCAAAATGATAAGTCTATAACTAGAAGGAGATCCATTGTCAACTGCCCTCTCCTAAGGAGAAAGCTTGCTAGGTCTAAGCCTAGTACACTCTAGTGTCTCAACTAGAGGGCCAGTTGCTGACATGCTTTAAAAGTGGTTAGGTCAAGCGATCGCTTGACACGGATACAAGTTGTTGCACATCTGCAGTTGATCACGAACATCTGTGATCGTAACACGAGTATCGCCTACCAGATGTAAGATCTGAAGGATACCAAGGTTACGGATGTTCACTGCTGCATTGATGTCACGATCCATCTCAGATCCACAAGAGGTACAACGATAGGTTCGGTCAGCGAGTGTGAGTGTATCACACACCTGTCCGCATGTAGCACACGTCTTGGACGTGTATGCGGGATTTACCTCGATGTACTTCTTAGATTTGTAGTGGAGCATGTCTTTGAACATACTGACTGCATTCTGAGATAGAACTCTGTTTACAGACCTAGCAGAAGGAGACCCCTTCTGCTTCGACTGTTCTTTCATCTCTTTGACTCTTAGATTCTCCACTACCACGACATCGTAGTGATCTACGATCCTACGAGATCTGGTGTGGAGGAAGTTCTTCATCATACGATTCCGTTTACCATACAACTTACGGATGGTTCGTTTGAGGTGTTGGCACTTACGTGACATGTGGTAAGTTCCATCTTTCTTAGAACCTGTAGGTTTATGATAGGTATCGATCCTTGTTTGGATATCGGATATCGCATCCGAGATCTTTTTGAGGAACTTCGGTGGTTGGATGGTGTAACCATCCGACGTAGCTAAGAGATGATTGCAACCCAGATCGATCCCTACGGTACGATCCATGTTGAACTTCTGTAGTTGAACGATAGGTTGTACTGCTGTAAGCAATACCCACCACCTACCACGCTCATCACAGTGGATCGTAGCTGTTTTGATCGTACCTTGTATCTCACGATGGATATTAACTTTGATCGGAGTAAGTTTACCTCCGGTGAAGTAAGAACCTGTGAGCTTACAAGATTTGTTGAAGTCTGGGTAGGTGATATTGAAGAACTGGTATCCGGAACGGAACTTTGGGAACTTAATATTACCTCTTTGCCAGAGGATCATACAAGTTGCAACCCGATCCGAACAAGCTTGTCTGGCATCAGAGTAGACTTCGTTGAGATGTTCGATCTCATGTTTCAACTTCGGTATGAGATTGTGAGTATCGAACCTTCTCAGGATAGGTAGTTTTTGAGCTACCTGTTGTTTTTGAAGAGATAGGAAGTGGTTGTAGAGATCGTTGAGAGCCCTTGACCACTTCCATAGTTGTTCCTGTTGATCTTTAGTTGGATACAACCGGAACTTGTAAGTTGTAGTTATCATGGGAGAAGATCCTGTGTTTAATTACATTCATAAAATAGTAACTAACAAGAAAGGATGCTTCTCCTCCCCTACCTGAAGGAAGGGGTGTCCGAAGCATGGATCTAATGAACAATGCGATCGATCTTGCTTTAACAACGATTACGAATGAAATACCTCCTGATGTACTGGCGTATGCGTTCAGCACCAGAGAGGAAGAAGAGAAGACCTGGAGTGTTCAGCAGATGGTCCTGGATAAGGTGATCCAGGATCGTGTGTTGAAAGATATGAACGTTCACGGCGGTAAACTGAAACATATCGTTCTACTCCCCAAATACAGAGAAAAACTTCGTATGGATGTACAGGATGCTTATATGCACACGGGCCCGTTCTCCCTGTATCGTATCCCACCGGAGGAACGGGAAGGGCTTCCTCTCGTAGAAGTACATGGGTTGACGTATCGCGGCAACTATGCTGGATATGTCCCCAATATGAACGGCTGGGCTGGTGGTGTGAATCTAAACACACTTGGACAGGCTGTGTTAGACAGTCATACTTTCGCATCCTCTCCTCCGAAACCCAATGTGGAGCTTCTGAGTGGTGACCTTGTGAAGCTATGGCCTGCACAGCATTCGATCATCGTGTGGGTGATGAGTTGTCGTATCGCTTACGACAAGGACTTCACCAACCTGAACACCAGTGCTTTGGAGACCTTCGAAGAGCTGTGTCTGGAAGCTACCAAAGCCTACATCTACAATCAAACGATCATCGCTCTGGATCGTGGATATGTGGAATCTGGTTACGAGATCGGTGAGATGAAACGTACCATCGACACTTACGCTGATAGTCGACAACGCTATCGTGAGTTAAGAGAGCAACTCGTCGGAGCTATGAACTTGGATCCTAGCCGGATCATCGAGCTGGCAAGCTTCATCCTTTGACAAGACAAAAAGAGAAGGTAGGACCTGGTTGGTACCTACCTTCTCTTGTTCATTTGGATTTTTCATCTGATTGTGTATCAGGTTCCAGATCTAACGATCGTGTAATCCGTTCTGGAAGTTGATAGATCGGATTTACCTTGACCAACGATTCCAACTCCTTCATAGCCTGACGATGAGATGCTTCTGCAAGCTCCTTATCGATCTTCAAGGCACTCTTCACCCAAGCGTTGTCTCTCAGATTACAAATGTAGTTCTTCAGACCATCGATAGTAGTCAACAACGACAACACGATCCTCCAGAGTAACTTGGTTTCCACTGAGTAGTTCAGTGCGATCGACACGTGGTGCATACCCACGAAGATCGACGCAAGTACACTCAGGAACGCTACGAGTGTCATCAACCAACAATACCCATTCCAATCACCCATCAACTGATCTCCTTCCGTGTTTACAAGGGTTTTCTATTGACGATATAAGTATTTCGATATTCACGCATCTCTTCGAAAACTTTGAGACGGTCTTCTTTCGATGGAGCATAAGCGGCTTTATTGGATAGTTCTGTGATCTTCTGGTCACGATACTCCGAACACCAGATACGATCTTCAACCGTCTTGATGCCAACTTTCGCAATAAGTCTCGTAATCTCGGCGATGATAAGTGAAATCAATGTTACCAACAACATAACACCTACCATGAGCATGACGGTGTAGTAATATGCCCATTCCAATGTTAGATCAATCATCACTTCTCCGTTTGTTTGATGAGTGTTGTGTAGTTGCGAGAAACTTTGATGATCTGGGCACAAGCGTTATCGAGTGTCTGTAAACACTCGTTGTGTTTGCCTTGCTCAGCAAGGACTTTTGCTTTGGTGACCAACAGACCGATCGCGTTGAACTGTCTGGTAAGTCTGTAGAATTTGAGAACCTTGTTCAGGTCCTTAATCGTAGATCTTGCGATGTAGATCGTTTCGACCGCGAGAACGATCAACAGGATACTGTTGAATAATGTCATGTGAACTCCTTCAATAATGTAAGTGGTTGTTCGAACTCACTAAGTGTGAGTCCATCTGGGTTGTAATAGGTAAACGCTGTCTTGACATTTTCCCTGGCTTCTAAGTAGTGTGTCTTGATATCAAGGATCACTTCTCGTTCCAGCTCAGGTGCGATGTTCCTCTGTTTCAGCTTAACGTAATTATCCATAAGCTCTAACACAGTAGTGTATTGTATCAGAGCTAATGTGATGTATTCCGAGTAACGCATCACCTGGATGAAACGTTTCCTTATTCTGATGAAGAGATATAGGCATACGGTTACTTCCAGTACGAGAAATGCACAAAGAATAACAACCAATGTGTCCATAAGAACCTCCGTATCTAATGTGAGCTATGTAAACTATCCATAGGGTAGTCACACGCTCACATTAGATACTTGATGTTATTTGGTGGTGTTGAATCGTGAAGCACTCACCAAAGTGATCAGATTCTTGAAGAATACGGTGAAGCGTGCATCCTCACCATACTCGAGAACACCGATCCTCTTCAGATCCTCTTTGCATTCCGGTGTATTGAGAACATCCGGAAGGGCGACATCGTCTATGTCGTCAATAAGATGCGCGAGCAGATCGTTCAGGATCTCATTGTACCGACGCTCCGATGTTCCATAGATACCGAACTGGTTCGTAATAGCTGCGGTGAAGTGCTCCATCAACATACGACCGATCTCCGGTGTGAATTCGCAATTGGATGATACAGACGGGACACACACTTTGACCGATGATGCTTGGTCCACTTGTTTGGTCACGATGTTCCGTTCTATTTTGAAGATCTCAGAGAACTCTTCGAGTCTGGGATCCGTATGATCTGAACTCACACGGAGCAAATATCTCAGGAAGAAGAACGGGATCTCTCCCAGTCTTCCGATGAACTGAGCGGACTCCTCACCTTGGTTGTTCGTGATGTGATCGAGTATCGCCACGAGCTGCCAGTAGTGGATTTCATGTTTGTTAAACGGAACAACGAGTTCCTTCCGCTGAAGCTGACCCATCGGGTCATACAGCTCAACCACGATCCTGTCTTCGGATCTCTTCACGGAGAAGAAGTACCGCGTGAACCGTCTTTTCAGTTCCGTCAGTTCCTGGATCAACATCCACTCGTATTCACGAGCCATGTAGTCCGTCACTGACGACGCTGTCAATATAGAACTGACGATGCGTCCCGTAATCAGACCGGCTTCATGGGCGAATGCCTCCGGGTTCTGATCAACCATGTAGTTTCGTTGCGGTGCTCCGATATTCGGAACCACAGACTGCGGGATGATCTGCGCGAAATTGGTGTTAATGAAATCGGGTGACTGTCCATACACGTTGTTTTGCATCTTTTGTTCTCCTATGCTTGATGCGTTACGGGATGGGTGATATGGTATCACCCATCCCGGTTGTTTTACTTGAACCAGAGCTTGGTCTCACTCTTGGTCAGTTTGAAATTATACTGTTTGGCGATCTTCATCCAAGTACGGATCATCTCCTTCGGGATGATACCCGATGAGTAATCCAACAACTTGATGTAGTCCTTTTCGACATACATGATCCTGTTGTTGGGATACTTGTCATGATCAGTATGGGTTGTGATCAAAGACTGACGTTTCGCATATTGGAAGAAGAATTTGTGAACTCCTCTTACCAGATGAGATGAGTAACTTTGATCCCGTTTGGTCACCATCTCGTATCCCCTTCCAAGAAAGAGGAAGAGCTGATAAGCGTGTTTGATGTAGTCCTTCTTCTTGACCGGGAGTTTGTTGAACTCCAAGTCCATCTCACTCTCTTCCAACTGGAAGAACTCCATCAGGAACTGATCGGATGTCTTCTCTTTCAGAAGACCCAGTGTTCCAACTGTCTGTGTGATGATCTGACAAAGGCAGACCATCGCTGATTCATTGAATTTAGAGACAGCTTTAAAATCGTAGTCAATTTGCATCGTTATCCTCCATTTCTTTCTTAAGTTCAGATTTTACAAACTCTCCAAGATCGGTGTAGCTAAACGTATCTTCCTTACATCCACAACGACCGTTGTTCGGATCCGCCTGGATTATTCCAGTATAGAACAAGCGTCGATATTCACGTTTATGTGTATAATGCTTGTAATACGGAAATACCGCTTTCTTGGTATCACGCAGAGTATTGTAGAACTCAATTTTCCACTCCTCGTCTGCATCACCGAGCATATTGTCGAACCATGCGAGCCATGAAAGCTGTATCGGTTCCAGAGACGCACACACTTCTTCTCCTTTCTGGGTCAGACGATACCTGGCGTTGATCGTTGTTCCGGATTTCTGGATCAACCCTTGCTTGTACAACGTTGTGAGTAGGTTCTTATGTTGAACTGGTGTGATGTGCTCCTCCAAAAAGCCTCCGATACAAAGAGTAGAAACCCGTTCTACTCCTTTCTGTTTAAGAGCATAGAGTATCCGAAGATTCATCTCACGGCGCAACAGTGCCGTTTTTTGGTCCGCTCGAGCTCGATGACCTATGTTAGTCACCGGAACACTTGGCTTCTTCACACATTCACGAACCGACGGGACATCTTCTTCCTCCTCATCTTTCGGAACATCCTCGAAAGGATCTTCCTCCTTGGGAAGTTCCTGAGGTTTCAGAGGTTCAACGGGAGCAGGGTCATCTCTCGTCTTAACCGCGATACCGAGGATTTTCTTGTCTTCTGGGATCATATCGAAGGGATCATGGAGTTCAACCCGGATCGTGTGTTCGGACTGGTCGTACCATACTTGAAAATAGAACCGGGCATACAACCCATTCTTCATCTGGGATAACATCTGCATGATGTGCCAGATCATCTCGTAGATGGCTACGGGACCAAGGGTTGTGTTGAACTTAGAAGCGATATCCAACAGGATCCGTTGAACAGCTTCTAAATACTGTTGTACCAGATTAATCTGCGGTTCAGTGTACAACCTGGACGGTTGCTGCTGTTGCAGAATAGACGTGTTGTAGAAGCACTGCTGCGCTTCTTTCTGCTTAGCAAATTTGTACTTCATCTGTTCAACGATCTTGTTGACAGATTCTCTGGCAACCTCTTCCGGGGATTGCATACTGGATGCTGTTTTGATCCTGGAGAAGATCATACAGGTAATATCCGCTCCATGAAGAGTCCATTCATTGAATGCAAAATTATTGAACTCATAGTCGTCTACAGCCATGATAGCCGTACGGATCATCACCTCGATGTTGGGTTGAGACATGTTGTTACCTCCTTGTTTATTTTGTTTTGGTTGGGTGTTGTACATTGTAAGAATAGGTTCTAGCTGAGAGATACGAACGATTAGATTGCTGATACTTTACGTCTCAACAACTAACCGATCACCTTGACGAACGACGCGTTTGATCGGAACGCGTCTACCATCCTGTGAACGAAGGGCTAATTTGTCCACAGGAATACGTCCTTTCGCAACATCTCTCAAAATGCGAGATAATGTGTGACCGGAGACCGTCATAGCCATACCAGGCATAGTTCTCACCTCCTTCCTAAAGTTGCTGGACGAAGGTTTGTATTGAGGTGTTGTATGGTGATTACAACTCGTCCTATTGTAATCACCAGGATGTTATCAGGTGATCTCAGCTAGAACCTATTCTCAACTAGTTATATATGCTTAAAAATACGTTCAACTACACTGGATAGTGCGCACTATCCAGTGTAGTTGCTATGTTTGTTGTCGATATATAAGTGTATACTGGAGTAGATTACCTCTACTCCAGTATACAACATTTACGCTCTCTTGAAGGTAAGTAAGATGAAGTACAGGATCACAGCTGTACGGATCGATACCTTAGTAGCATCTCTTTTGTACTTCGTGTGTTCGTGGACGAACTTGTCCATACTGTACTTGATCGTGATGATGTCAGGATCATCAACACGAGAAGACTTAAATGCATTTCGGATCATCTCCAAGATCTGCATATTACTCCTCATGTCGACTTTCTTCAGAACACAGTACCGGTAACATTTCTGGATGATCTCGGTAACCAAGATCCGGAATCCAACGAAGTATTTCTGACCTTTGATCGTCACAACTTTGTCTTCTTCATGGTGCCGATACTGCAGTGTAGCCATATCAGAAAATGCGATCAAAGCTTCTTCCAACATAGGAGGAGTGATCGTCTTCGTCAACGCACAGACTGACTTGATATCCAGATAACTCAAGAACGAACTGGTGTTCGTTACAACACCACAGACATTGATGATCGTGTTGTCCAAGGTAGCACGGAGAGCCTTTAACTCACGTTCTCCTTCTGCATTCAACTGAGTCGCATCTGAACTCTTGATGATCACACCTTTGGCTACATTCTCATAGTAGTCGTGAGATACATTCGAGATCTTGGATGCCAACCGAGTGTGTAGGTCAGAGATCACATAGAGTACATTAGAGTCAGGAGAGAACGTATGAAGCGTGTGATTGTGGACACTTTTCTCTGCTAATATCGTCTCACAGTGATCGTAGATGATCGCTCTCCATGTAGGAGTCTCTGGTCTCTTGATGTCGTTCTTCGCCGACAGTCGATCGATCGTCGCTTGCATGACATCGTGGTTCACTCCTTTGGGGAAGAACGTCTGGACTTTCCCGGTGAAGAACTTATAGTTCAAGAGGGCTAAGATCCAGAACGCACCATCGTGCTTCATCTGAGGATTCAAGTTGCTCTTCAAATAGCAGTAAACCAACCAGATACAGAGAATATTAAAATCGTTCCCTGTGACGTGGAATGATTTGTTTACAGAAACACACTCATGAATCGCCCTATTGAAATCGGGACGATATATGTTGAAGTTATCAAACAAAAACGCAGCATCCTTCGGTAAGAAGTAAGCTCTGGATACAGCTAGCATGGGAGTGTTGAACGCCGCAGGGTTCTGATCTCTCAGTTCGTACATCTGAACATATCGGATCAACGATCTCGTCTGTGCGATCGTCGGCTGGATGTCGAACTTATCCATGAAGAGCTGTTTAAGAGTAAGGGGTTGCATATCAGAAATACTCCTTCAGCTTGCGGAAATCGAATGGTGTGAACTGCTGTGCTTTCGAAGCTTGTTGTTTCACTTGGTCCGCACTGATCAGGTTATCATCGACCAACTTATCGTCTACCAAAGACTCTAAGTGTCGCAGTTCACGTTCATACGATGTCTTCACCATAGCGTTAGAAGTGCCCAAGATCAAGCCTTTCAACTCCCCTATCCTCTCACGGATCTTGAGTTGTCTACTCTTAGCTTCTGGATCCACATGCTCTCCTTCCAGGTTCACTCCTTTCAGGACTTCTCCTTTGGGGATCCCATACAAGTGGTGGTTCTTACCATAAAGAGCGAAGAAACACGTTAACAACCAAGCGATCACCATATCGTCATGGGATCCGATCGGATGGTCAACACGTCCATTCCTCACAGTAAGTGATTTGATTTCACTTGCCAAATCAGCATCAAACAACCGGTTCGCCATGTACTGAAGACTGGTGATCAATACACGCCCATAGAGGATATTACGACTATCCTGACTGCTGGTGGTGTTGAACCCGAAGTGTTTACGTTTGGTTCCATCTCCGATGTCGATCTGACTGATATCCAAGAACCCATCGCTTCCATCTTGGAAATAGGTATTATAGATCCGGTAGAACGGATTGATCCTCTTCTTGATCATCATGTCGATCAGAAGATCGATCATGAACGCTCCGTTCTTATTACGTTCTGGGATCAGGATACTGTTCGGTAGCATATCCATCAGTTCTGCGATACACGATGCGACATTTACCAAGTTAGTAACGTTACACTTACACGTTGCTACCACAGAGAGATCCAATGGATCAGAAATCACCAATGTAGTATTATCACGTCCTACGTTGTCCGAAGTATCCAACCCGATCAGATAGTTCCTCTTGCGATTTTCATCATTCATCAGGATAGAACGTTTAACATACCAACGCACGATCAATCCACCGTGTGTGGTGAACTCCGTAGGTTCGCAGATCGATGCGTTGAGGCGATTCAACAACTCGATAGGAACGATCGACTGTCCAGTACCCAACTGCCATTCGTTGAGATAGTCGACAGCCACCGTAATAGCATCTTTACCATCGGACATCTCTTCCAACCATGCATCATCCTCTCCTAACTGTTTATAGGAGTATTCGAGATACATCATCGTCTTGCCGCCCATCCCTCTCATCCACTCTCGAACAGCAGCAACGTCTTTAAGGTCATAAACACACTCGTTAAACCGTGCACTGTTGGACTTCAGATGGAACGCATAAGCGCCTGCTGGGTCGTTGAGCATACCTGCCGTTGTAGTGAGGATGTTCGCAGAGGGGATCCCTCGTTCGAATGCCATCTTCCTAGCGGTAGCACACGCACCTGTGGCAGATGGATACGACTTATGGTTGTTCACATAGTACGCCATCTCATCCCACCACTGTGAAGACGTGGTCTCACCACGTCCTTGTCTTGCAGCACGACGCATATCCTGCTGAGCAACGAAGGATTTAACAGCATTCTTCAATCTACGATAAGTAACGTCTTCCTGGTTCTTGGTGTCGTTCTTATAATCGACAAGGTACTCAGGAAGACTGTTACGGATCTCTTTGATACGTTTGATATTCTCAGAACGAAGACTATCGTCCTTCGCGAAGATCCCGATAGTGATGTTCTTAGCAGCTAAGAACTCCTCCCACGACAGGATACACACAACACCGATGGTCTTACCCTTCTGGCGAGGCATGGTTAAGAAGCTATCGATGGAGTTCAAGAAACACCAGTTCAGAGCTAAGTTTGCTCTAGAGAACTGATAGTGGATCGGATCACCACCAGGGGCAGGAACACGGATCACTTCTCTTAAGTAATACCAAGGGTTAACCTTACACTCATAAGCGATCCTCTGTCTCAACTCCACAGAAGGATCTTTCAGATCATAAGGGTCGTATTTCTGAAGATCTGGTTGTGACAAGAACAAGAAGAACTTATTGTTCTTGATTCCCATATCTTTCAAGATACGATACATACGGAAACAGGAAGCATTCGTCGTATTCGTATCCAAGATACCACTATGGGTATTATAATCATCTAAGAATAGTAGCATAGCAACTCCTTTGTGAATCTATCAAAAAGCATACCATGCTCCAATATACAAAAGAAATAGTATCTAGAGGATAGTATCGACTATCCTCTAGATACATCAATCTACTTTGAACGGTATGATATCACTCAGATCCAATCCAGAAGCATTCGATCGCAGTTCTATCTTCACAGCGAATCCTTCTGACTTGCTAGGACTGAGTGTCATACGGACGAAGATATTGATCATCGTACCAGTGTTGTTGATCGGCTCCATCGATACGAAACATTTATGTCTATGTGTGGTATTCCACTCATTCATCGAGTCGTTGAAATAAACTCTCAATTCCTCGATACCGAACTGACCTCTATGCTTGAGTGATTCGATCCTGTCTTTGTAGAACACCAATAGAGAACAGAGTTCTTCATCGATTACAGCATCAGGATGTTCTCGGTTGTGTAAGATTGTGACACACTTATCCTGGAGATCTTTGATCTTGATCCTTGGGTCTCCGTAGTATACCTGTTCAAATACGATCTGTTGTAACTCAGCAACGCATTCAGAACACAGTAACTCTTCGTACAGACCAACTTGTTTCAAGGTGATCTCTCTTGCAAAATATTGATTAAGGATGTCGATCATCTCTAATGTTCTGTTACAACAGAAACATCTGCGAGTCACATCCTCTTCGAAATCATCTTCCTCTTCCATCACGATGTCCTTATCTGGAAGGTATACGGACCTTGTTTAGCCAATTCACTCTCACCAGGTACAGTGATGATCACAGTAGTGTATGGCTCAAAATGGTGCAACTCTACACTTGCGTTTTGTGTCACAGGCAGCACATCTTTCACACACTCTGATACGATCTGTAAGATCTCATTGATGCTACAGATTGCATGATGTTTTTCTTGATAGTTGATGTAATCTGTGATCCGATCCTTCAATGGGTTATGGGTATCCATGTTGTTGACTCCTCAGTAAAAAGAAGGTGATACTTCATGTATCACCTTCATAAATTGATCACCGACGTTTGTCGGAGACTTTGCGGCGAGGAGCCTCTTTCGCACCTCTGTGTTCTTTGATCCGAACGTTGTGTTCCTTGTCGTCCTCTTTGGACTGACGAGGCTTGTGCGCCTGTTTGGGCTTACTGTCGTGTTTCTTGACCGTTTCCCAGTCATCATCCGATTCGTGTTCTTTGATGATGTTCATGGTCTTTTCCACAAACGCATCGGACACCACATAGTTGAGATTGATCAGCTTCGTCTCTTTCATGATGGTGAGCTTCTTGCTGGATAGAGGAAGTTCATTGATGGTTGCACGGAGTACTTTGACCTGATCTTGCAAGAAGTCTTTCAGCTTGTCCTTGACGGGATGTTTCCTCCCAACGACCTCTTTGTAGTCCCTCAGGATGATCTGAAGAACCCACTTCTCCTGTTCAAGAAGTTTATCGTTCATAGCGGTCTGCACCTCTTCGTGCTTATTGCAAGCACGACCTTCACCATACCGTTTGCTGGTACGCCGAGTGCACGATTCACCACAGATCACACAGGTAAACGTCTGAAATCCCATTTGTTTTCTCCTTAGTTAAGATGGGTGTTGTTCGCGTGTATAGAGTATACGCGCTTCCAAAAGTTATATATACTTGAAAATAGGTCGACCTACTGGGCGATATCGCCCAGTAGGTCTTATAACGATTACTGCGAGATCTTCTTGAATCCGATGGTGAACGCGATGTCATCCGTGGCTTTGCCGAGGATCTTACCAAGCTCATAGACTTGGTTATAGAGAACGATACGATCCCCTACTTTAACGGTTTTCATCGTAAGTACGATATCCTCCAGAGCCATTCGGATACAACGATAGATCATCCAACCTTTCAGGATTTCTGTGATAGGAACTTCATAATCGTCGGATCCTGCAGAAGGAGCAACATTGACACTCTTGCTGAGGAACCGGATCCAGTCAATATTGACGAACCAGTTCATCATCGTCCCGTACGGAGTACGATCGAACAGACGATAGTTTGGTATAAGATCCAACCCTTCGAAGAGATCATCATAAGAAGAGAACTCCATCTCAGGAAATGCCTTGATATCGGTATAGATAATGCCAAAGTTGATATCACCAACAGATACTTTCATATGGAGTTTATTCGCTGGATAGATCACCTTCCAAGGTTCTTCTGCTCTGATAAATACCTCTCTGAGAATATTGAGTACGATATCTCTGCAGATCTTGGGGATCAGATACTGCTGAGGATCCTGCCACACAGTGACGGTGTTCTCCAACAGATAACGTTTCGTGATCGTTTGAAGAGTTGTATCTTCAAGGTAATATATATTGTTGGTTACACCTTCCAAGATCTGTTCTCTCACTTGGATCTCTGCCAAGATCTCAGATCGGATATCAAGGTAGTTTTTGTTGATGAACTCTTTCAGTTCCTGATAGACTGCAACCACTTCATCGGATATAGTGTTGCAAGCACATACGGTACACGGTGTCGTGCAAGTACAAGTTGTCATAGGTGATTCTCCTTAAGTGAATGTGTATATCATTTCGCTTCTAAGGAAAGATCTACATAGCAGAAGGAACAGACAAGTACATCATCTGACTCATCCAGAATAGTGTCGTTCGTAAGTGGAATCTCAACGTTGGTGACGTATCCATCTTCGTCTTTATCCGACTCCAGGATCGAGAGTTCGTTGTATCGATAAGAACGTACCGGATGTATTGTATCGATCTTCTTGATCACGATATCGTCTCCTGTAGACCCCAACTGATACCGATACAACTTAACGTAGTTGATCCCAGTCATCTCATCAGTGTAGAGATGGATGAGGTAGGGTTTCCCCTGGATCAGCAGTTCTCCGGTGGCGTTGACCTTCAAGATCGTTGTGTGTAAAAATCTGTTCTTGTTCATGATCGATTTCTCCCTGTTAGTATGTGAACGTGTGTAAGATAGTGAAAGCATCTCAACATCTACGTTACACTATAGTGTAACGTAGATGTTGACTATATCAATTGGATTTAGACTCTGTATCGATAGAAGTGAACACAACATCCGAGTATGGATCATAGAACACTTGACGTTCATCAAGATGGAACAGAAGTCTGTTCAGGTAATATGCAAAATCAACATTATTACCAACCTCCATGTACCCATAGACGATTACCTTCGTGATGCGATCGGCGAACTCAACAGATACCCCGGTATCTGTTAACACTTTAACCAATCGAGTTCTGTAATCTTCCGATTGACTTACTCCACGTTTGTGGATCAACAGAGAAGCGATGATCGTACGGTATGCTTCCACACCGGCGACTGTATGTTCGTAACTTGGATATTTACAGATGTCACGGATCGTATCAGCTGTTCTTACAGCTTGACGTTCCAGTTCATCTTGGAAAACCACGGTACCAGTACGACATCCCGTTAGTGTGAGAGCTACACAAAACATCAAAAATAAAACAAGCTTATGCATAGTTCCTCCTTATTATGTTACCCATAGGGTGGTTGAGTTGTTACGCTCAACCACCCTATTAAGTTCACTTATGTATCATGTATACAGGATGGATATCCTCCATACCTTCCTGTTTCATGTAGTTGATATAGTTGTCGACTTTGCTACAGACCCACTGATCCAGTATCGTACACTGATTATTCAAGGTACGACAGTCTATCTTCTTTGGTAGATCAACCACCAACCAGTGACCACCGTAATAGTAGTTATCGTTCATCTGGATCCCGTACAACACAGAAACAGCGTTCATATCTGGATGTTCCGATATATTCTGATGAATGAGTTTAACCTTGCTATCCTGACAATCCGGAACGTACTGATTGTTGATGTAGTGCTTCCCTACGCTCCAACCCACGTCTCCAAGATATGCTTTGGTAGCATTACGGAGATCATGATAGATGTAATCAATATCCTCTTTGTCCAGAGCATCTGTATCCGTGATATAACACGGTACAGGTCTTGCCAAGATGTACTTCGCCAATCCAAGTCGTGATGCTTCTTCTCCAAACTGTTTGGTGTACCAATCCTGTAATTCAGACATCGGTTCATCTTCATTCGGGAAGATCGCACCGTACTTCTGTATCCAACCTCTAATCTTTTCGACTAATGGTTTGTTCTGCATCACTTTGGATATGTTGTCTTGGATAGATGCGTTGGATACACGGAACGTCTTGTACTTATTATCCTTATACTTGAACTGATAGACTGCATAGTTGCCAGTTTCATCTTGATAAGTATCCAATGTGGATATACGAACATCAGAGTCGCTTGTAATGACTTGATCTAATGTTCTAAATAATCCACATTGGTAGTTGGAAGTGGCAACGTTGGATGCTGTTCTTTCACAGTAATCACTCAGGAAGATCGCCGCACAGTTCTTGACGACATCGGGTGCATCTTCACGCACCCGGAATTGTAAACGCATCGCTCGTTTCACTGACATACACACAGTCCTCCTCTGTTGATCCCGAAAGATGCTAAATCGCATTTACGTAAACTCACAGTATGGTTTCCGATAGTGATCTTGATGTGGTTGGATCGTTCTTCTAAGAACTTCCCATAGATCAACTCGCCATTCTGTAACTGAACTCTGACCGTCTTACCAGGCCAACAACAATGATGCTTCGGTTGTCTTTTCATACGTCCTTCTCCTCCTCTTCGATCGTGACTTTGATGTTCCAAGCATGTCCACCCATCTTCAAAGATAGGACGATCTGAGCCGCCTGGTCTGGATCATTAGCTACTCTGACACACTGACCGTGTTTGGTTTCGTACTGGATGATTGCTTTCGTCATGTTTACCTCCTATGGGTGTAGGTTGATTCTATTTTGTAATATATATGTTGAAATGCAATGAATTGTATCGTAATTGTACAATCCTGTAGTTATATTGACGTTCCATTAAAGTTACCCATAGTAGCACTCGGGTGGTAATTTCTTTCCTTCCGGTTTTGTATTGGTGTTAGGTTGTGTTTTTGGGGTTGTGGTTTGACTCATGTGCTCCTCCTGTTTGAGATCATGTATGTTGAACTACAACAAAAATATCCACAGAGAAGGTCGACCTTCTCTGTGGATATAGAGATAATAAATGGTCAGAGTGGAGAATTTTGAAATCTCGACCTCATGCTCCCAAAGCACGCGCTCTGCCTCTGAGCTACACTCTGATTACATTGTTTACTCGTTGACGATTTCCCAGTCTTCCATCAACATATCGCTCTGGGAAGCAAGCCATCCCGTTAGAATGGCTCTGCGTCCTGTGCTATCGTGCGTATACATGCAGATAGTCGGAAGACCAAGTATCGTTCCTCCGTTGTCGATCACCTGCTGTTTCAGCATGGGATCCGAACACATCTCCGGAGTAATCCTAGTTGACGGCTTCAACCAGAGATACATCCCTTGGCCGTTCCAACCTTTACGAGTTACTTTCTTGCCGGATTTTAAAGCTTCGATCGCTTTACCAAAGTCCATATGTAATCCTTTCTTTCATTCAAATTCATCCCTCACCTGAAGGAAGGAGTAGTTCACTTTAGGTACCGTACGTCAGACCTCTTACAGAAGTGCATACGAAGACAATCTCAGCAATTCTGGTCGCAGCTTACAATCGAAACCACCACTACATATCTACAGTCTGTGCGCACAGTAGTAGATCATGCGGTAGCACGCATCCACATTCACAACGTGATCGTGATGGTTCGTTGACCTTGTGAGTGTAGTTTGCCAGTCTACATTTCGCTCTACTAAGAGCTATTCATCATCAAGTGAGATTAACAGGAGATCACATCCTCTCACATACCCACACATCTTCGCGTGGGATGCTACTGATACTTAAAATGCGAAGTCAAGTTATCTTTCGTACCAGTTTTTACATCATTGATGGTGAATCGAACGAATGGCGGAGAGTATCCGATTCGAACGGATGTGTCCACGAAGGACAGTCAGGTTTTCAAGACCTGCGGGTTATGACCACTTCACCTAACTCTCCATGAATCAAAATGGTAGACCATAATGGATTCGAACCACTACTAACTCCTCCAAAGGGAGTTGTGCTGCCATTACACCAATGGTCTGAATAGATGGTGGACGTGCTCGGTACTGCCCCGAGGTCCAACAATACTACGCGATCACTTCATTCACAAGCTTAGTTTGACTTATACTGTCACACAGACGATGTATCAAACGTGAGGACTCTTTGAATATACTAGTCCAACTGTTCTGTGTCAAGCCACTTCGTTTACAGGCGCTACTCTGTGATCCCTGGTCCAAGTAGTGTAACAACCTTGGATGCAGTTAAGTCCATCTGTACGCATATTCCAACAGATCACGATGGACTAGCCTTGTTGGAACCCGAACCAGAGAAACGAGAGCGAATCATCGAATCTCTGAAAG
>UMDH01032197.1_pt1 | contig 21428 bp, 23 predicted proteins | sample 1964441 | NCBI WGS metagenome assembly UMDH01 (sample SAMEA4835989, study PRJEB28245) | human gut metagenome | biome: gut microbiome; material: fecal sample | place: Denmark | collected 2008 | reverse complement strand
CAAGATTCTATGACGGGGTTTACCGGAGGCTTACGAAGTACCGATACCACCGTATCATGAGCAACAGAGGATTGTGAATGCAATAAATCTTTCAGGTAGTGTTTCATCGAGTGTGTCCGGAGCCGGTCCCTCGGACTCTTTAGATATGCAAATATAATCAGTTTTCTTTTGGTTTGTCATCTTCGGCAACGGCCGAAGCGGAGCGAGCCATTTCAGCGAGCTCGCGCAGCTTCGGATCGTAGCAGCCGGAGGTCGTATATTCCGGCAGCGGTGCCGCCTTCTCTGGCGGGAACAGCGTTTCATCCAGATCAATTCTAGGCACCTGCCGCAGGTACGATTTCTTATCCATGGCCGTCTTTCCCATCAGCAGAAGGACAGATTCTTCGTTAGGCATCGCACCCCGCATCCTGGTGACCCGTCGGAAGTCCTTCTGGAGCCTCTCTATCCAGTTTGTCGTGTAGATCATGGCCTGGATGCGATGGTCATAGTTCAGGTATGTGAAGTACAGCTTGTAGGAGCAGTCGTCACGCCTGCGCTTGATTGCCCTGTAATAACGGCCCCATTTGTCGCAGAATGACTGCCACTCCGTCCAGGCCTTCTCAACGGTGTAGTTCCTGTCACCGGTCCGGAACACCTGCTTGAGATCCTCCGCCACCTCACGCTTGTCCCCGATGCGTACATCGCTGATAATGTTGCGCTTGAGATGCGTCGTGCAGCGCTGCAGTGGCGTTTTGGGGAAGACCTCGGCAATCACGTCCTCCAAGCCTTTCAGACCGTCGGCGCATATCAGCCCAAGCCTCTCGACGCCTCTCTCGTATATGTCATTGAGCATCTCGCCCCAGCCGTGAGCACTCTCCGTGGGCTTGTTGTAGATGCCTATCACCTCCCTCGTCTTGTCCTCCTTCACGGCCAGCAGGACATAGAACGCTTCCGTATCGACGCTGCGCTTGCGGTGAATCTTGATATGCACGCAGTCAATGAACAGGACTGGATAGTATGCTTCCAGACTGCGGTTCAGCCACTCCTGGACATCCTTTCTCAAGTACTCCAGCATCCTTGAGATGCTCGCCTTGCTGTAGTGTTCACCGTATATGTCGTTGAACACATCACCGACCTGTTCCTGAGTCAGGCCCTTGCTGTACAATGTGCCTGCAAGTCTCTCACACTCTTCCTCCTGGCTCCTCAGCACTGCGAGGATGCGTGGGTGAAAATTACCATATCTGTCACGCGGTATCCTGAATGTCAGGGTGCGGCCCTGACCATATGTATGGCCCATCCTGAAGCCGTTTCCCTTGTCGCCCGGCAGGCCGTCTTCGCGCAAATACTCACGCCTCTCGGCTACCATCATACTCTCAATCATTATCTCCATCAGTCCTGGAGACCATTTTCTCTCTCCGCATGCTTGCATAATACCTCGGAAAGTTGTTCCTTTGTGAAATCCATAAGTCTACGATTCTTTTGTATTTGTTGTTTCTCTTTTACAAATCTAAAGAAATCCGTAGACTTTCTTTTTATCTCAGCTCAGACACACTTTTTGAAACAGTATCTGCTTTCATACATATAGATACAATAATGGAGAGCCTATAAACTCTCCATTATTGTATCTAACTTGGCAAATGCAGTATGAACAGCATCTACAATTCGCTTTTGTTCTGCCTTTGGAGGTATTGGGATAGTTTATTTAGAATATTCCGAAATCCAATATCGTTTATGGGTATCGCCAATTAAGCGAGTTATGTTCATAAACGTTGCAACATATTTTATTTCAATATCTTTTCTTACCTGTAAAATCTTCATAGCGGATGATTTTACTTTAAAAGGGAAATCTACAAATTTTGAATCTGTAGTAAAATCGTCGAAAATAATACAAGGTAATTTGGAGTATATCCCCTTCACTTCATTAGTATAACCTATGATGAAGGATTTCCCCGCTGTTAAAACTGGTATTGGATAGCTATCATTATAACTTGTTGAATTAACAATATATGCTGTAGGTTGTTCATAATCTACAATGTCTTCGAGGCTGCATACCGTCCATCCGATGGGCAAGTTCTCATAATGCCCGTTATCACAAGGTGTAAAGTCGGGATTTATACGTTTCAAGAGTTCTATGGCTGGTTCATCATTCGGATCTTGAGGTACGAGTTTGCCGTGAATAGCAAGGTCAAGAATTTTGCTTTTTGTTTGCTTGAGAGTGCTTTGCAAATTATCTTTCCCATCTTCTATTTGGTCAATCAGAGAAAGCCATCGGCCTATTTCTATCACAATTCTTTTTTGCTCAGCAAAAGGAGGTAATGGAATGTTTAGACTTCCAAGAATTGTTCCGTTTACATTTGGTTGTCCTATGCCTACAGAGCTCAATTCGATTTGTTCCCAGTAATACCCAGACTCAAAAAACAGTTTCACATATTCTGGCAAAATCAAATCGGATGTTTGTACTCGTATTAAATATGACGCATAAATAACCTTTTGATTAAGCCCCTTTATTAAATATGATTTTCCAACAGTTGCTCCAGTTCGTGCAAATACAATATCTCCATCATATAAAATGTATGAAGCTACTTTATCGTCATCGAAATCTGTAAATGGAACAGTTTCCCAATCAACTTTATTATTTTGAATGTCTGTAATGCGCAATAATTTGTATTTACCTTCTGATTTCGCAGACTCACTTACACCATATATAATTGATTTTGATATATCGTTTACTGTTGTCCATACCCAATTATCGGGAATTTCAAACGGCACGTTCTCATAATGGGGCGTATTGGAAGTCTTTGCGGTCTTTTTGCTTCGCTTGTTTTTCCCCTCTTTTATCAACTGTTCTTTCTCCTCTTTGATGCGTTCAAGCAATACGGATGCAGGCTCATCCGCAGGATCTTGTGGGACGAGTTTGCCACGAATGGCAAGGTCGAGTATCTTTTGACGTAATTTCTTTGTATCCATATAGGCTATTCTTTGTTTAAGAACAGGTTGCAAAACTCATTCAGCTGCTGTTGCATACGTTCCTGCGGAATAAGGATGCGTTTGTATTCGGCTATCATTGTAGGACTCATGCTTCTGCTCATGGCATATTCCACCACAACCCGGTCTGCTTCAGGGCAGAGAATAATACCGATAGAAGGATTCTCGTTGGAGCGTTTCACATCTCTGTCGAGTGCTTCCAGATAAAACTCCAACTGACCGAGGTCTCGCGGATGGAATTTTGTCTTTTTCAGTTCCACTGCCACCAATGCCTGCAATCCACGATGGAAGAACAGCAAGTCTGCCTTAAACGTAGATGCACCAATATTCAGGCGGTACTCCTGATCCATAAAGATAAAATCCTTGCCAAGTTCAAGAATAAACTGCTTCATGTGTTCTACCAAACCGTTTTTCAATTTGGACTCGCTATGCTTTTTCGGAAGATTCAGAAAATCGACAAACAACGTATCCTTGAACATTATCGGGGCATTCGGATAAGCATTGAGTAATCCTTTCGACATATTGTTCTTGCTGCCCAATAAAGCCGTATATGTCTGATTGGAGATACAACGCTGAAGTTCTCGTTTCGCTAAATGCTCTTTATTGGCATAGAGTATATAAAACATCCGTTCTTCATTGCTTTTGCATCGGCATAATATCTCAATATGGTTGGTTAAAGTAGTTAGCTCTAAAATCTTAGGCATTTGTCCAGTTTTTGGCTGGATGAATTGTGCAGTTTCCGGCTGCACAATTACAGTTACTCTTGGGTAGGTTGGGCTGATTCAATTTGTGCAGTTCTTGGCTGCACAAATTCAGAGTTCAAATACTTTTCTACAGTAGCACAGAATGTTTCCGATGAATATTCATCATAAAACATCACCATATTATAGATACTTCTTCTACTATAGCCCTTGAGGTCTGGTCGTTGAGAACGGATATATTCGGACAATTGCGTTACAACCTTACTTCCCCATTCCTCGCTTTTCAGTTTGGCAGATACATAGCTGCCCACATGCCATGCTGTGAACAACAGTTCGTTATTTACGGCTCTTGAAGCACGGCTTTTATGTTGGAGAATAATATCTATGACCTCTCCAAACTGCTGCTCCATTGATATGGCTATATTATTGTTTTCCATACACTCAATCTTCATTTATATTTGCAAGCAATTTTTCAAGTTCAGCTACAGCAGAACTTATCGTCTGGCTTTTATCTTTTATATTAGCCATCAGTTCTGCCAATGAACGATCATCTGCTTCACCGCCTTGCTTTATCCATGTAATGTCAAGGCTCGTCTTGTCACGAGTGAGGAGGTCTTCTACCTGGTATTTACGCCACCGCCCTTGCGGATTGTTCGTTACATCGAAAGTTTCTACACGGTTGTTATAGCAGGAAACGAAATCATCCAAATGATGGCGTTCAAGTTTGTTGGTAGCAAGCGTATGCTTGACGTCTGTACGATAGTCGTAGAACCATACCTCTTTTGTGGACTGACCTTTTGTAAAGAACAATACATTGGCCTTTACGCCTTGGGCGTAGAATATACCGGTCGGCAAACGAAGAATTGTGTGTAGATTGAAAGCTGTGAGCAACTTCTTTCGTATCGTTTCACCGGCACCACCTTCAAAAAGTACATTGTCCGGTAATACCACAGCAGCACGACCTCCGGTTTTAAGCATCAACATCATGTGCTGGAGGAAGTTCAACTGGTTATTCTTTGTCTCTACATAGAAATCCTGACGGTTAATATCTACAGAGCCTGCCGGACGTGTTCCGAAAGGAGGATTTGCAAGTATCACATCCACGAGCGTAGCCGGCTCTTTCTCCAATGAATCCTCGCAAACAATCGGGCTTCGGTCTGTTCCTACACCATGCAAATAGAGGTTCATGGAGGCAAGTGTTACTACCAATGGCGTATTATCTACTCCGTGCAAGGCATTGTTACGCAAGAAATCCCGTTTTTCCTTACTTGCCGACTGAACTTTCATATAATCGTATGCAGTCAGCAGGAAACCGCCTGTACCACAGGCCGGGTCGCAAACTGTTTCACCTATTTGTGGAGCAATACAATCCACCATTGCTTGGATGAGTGGGCGAGGTGTAAAATATTGTCCTGCACCGCTTTTCTTATCCTGTCCATTCTTTTCAAGAATGCTATCGTAGATAGCACCTTTCACATCACCGTCCATGATGAGCCATTGTTCTTCATCGATCATGGTAATGACCTTTTTCAGATAGACTGACTTATCAATCTTGTTTTGTGCCTTGGTGTAAATCGTGCCAATCAAGTTCTCCTGTTCACTCAGCTGTTTCAGTGTCTCTTCATACTGTCTGACCAAATCCAAACCGTCAAGAGATATCAAATCCACCCACCGGTAGCCGACCGGAATAGCCGATTCTTCTCCAAACATTTCTACATTCTCGGCATCCATCTTCAAAAAGAGAAGATAGGTGAGCTGGGTGATATAATCGGTGAACCCGATACCTTGTCCGGCAAGAGTAGTTGCCAGATTCCAGACCTTCTTGGTGAGCGATTGCTCTGTTATGTTATTTGTTGCCATATTATTGTCCTTATGCTGCTTTTCTTAAAACTACAAATGTATAAAGAGAATGGAGTGCATCATCAGCTTTCTGCATATTGCCGAATGCACGAATCATTTGTGCTGCATGGGTAGCATCATCCTCACGAATATCTTTCACGGTACAAGCGCCGTTGGCGGCGATATAATCCACTATGTGGCTGATAACCTCACGCTGCTTGTCTGTTATTTCGCGTTGGTTTTGCCCCAACCACAGATTGAAATACTGTTTGGAAGTGTAGACTACACTATCCAATCGTTCTATTTGACGGAAAGCAAAGCGTACCAGTTGTATGATATTTGTCAAGGCATCACTTTCTTCTTTTGTTGTAGAACGCTTTACTTTGCTTGGAGAAAGAATTGCATACGAATTCCAAATTTGTTTGGGAGCAAAATGGTTGTTTGCCATTTTGAGTTTATGCTCCAAATCTTTCAACATTGAATAAGTTATCGGCTCACCCTCATTGTTATAGATAATACGAAGAGCCTCTATTTCATCTGCATTCTTTCTGCAAAATTCCTCAAATGCCTCCGTTGTGTTTTTAGCATCTTCAATGGAGAAACCTTTTGAGATAAGTGTATCTTCTCCGGGCATTAGCGTATTGACAAATCCGGCCGCAAGAATAAGCAAATATCTCCGTGCATCAGCATGATTGGCAAGGGGAGACACCAAGCCTTTGCGTTCTAAATTTGGCTTTTCTGTGCTGACAAACGGTGGCAGAGTGCCTTTTTCAAGCGCATCGTATATTCTGGCAGAAAGTTCATTCATGTCTTCATGAGACAAACGGGCAAACTCTTTCCGCTGCGAATCATCCGCTTTATTATAGATTCTGGCAAGCGTGGCAGCAAGTCGTTTGAGATATTCATCAGGAATATAGCCGTGGCTGATACGCTCTAACAATTCTTTCAGAGTGATAATTTTTGTGGTCGATTCATCGGTTGCTGTCGGAATTGTCTTTTCATGTTCCGTTACGCCTACCGCATCAACCAAATAAAAACAATCCTTACTGAATGCATTCGGAGTAACATTGCGCAGTTGTTCATCTCCAATGGTACGCACACCGCGCCCTTTCATCTGTATGTAGAGGGGCAATGATTCTACATCACGCATAAACCTCACTACTTCCAACGGCTTCACATCTGTACCGGTTGCAACCAATGTACAGGTCACGGCAATACGGAAATCCTTATCGTTACGGAATTGACGAATCAGTTCGTTGCTGTCGCCTGCCGAATAGGTGATTTTCTGAACAAAACGGTCATCTGTACGCCCGAACACCTCTTTGGCTATCTGTACGATATTGGTTGCATGAGCTTCGTTAAGAGCAAATATCAATGTTTTGGGCAGGTAATCTATATTCTTGTCTCGCTGCGGATCATTGAACAACTCTGTATAGACTACATCGCGGTAAGTGGACAGAATAAGTTTGATTTGCGCCGGATTGATGATACTTCGGTTCAGTTCCTTATTGGTATAATTTTTCGTCTCTTTGTTGCAGACGGTCTTCACCTCTCCAGTATAGCAGGTTTCTTCCTTAACCTTTTCTCCCTCCAAGATAGCACCTCCGTTTTCGGTGACCTGCGTCTTGATTCTATATACACGGCAATCCACATTTACTCCGTCGACTATACTTTGTTCCAATGTATAGTTGACAACACAGTTGTTATTGAAGAACGCCATTGTTTCCGGAATAGGTGTTGCGGTCAATCCTACAAGCTTTGCCGTATCGAAGTATTCCAATACCTTCTTCCAGTTTCCATAGATGGAACGGTGACACTCGTCTATGATAATCATATCAAAGTAATCGTGCGGCAAATTTGGATTGGGCGGCAATGTCACTTCTTCTGCCGGTTCATTTTCATCATCGTAATCATTATCTTCGATGGCTTCACCTTTCAGAAAAGAGAAAAGACGCTGTATCGTTGAAATAATCACATTGCTGTCGGAAGGTATAGACGCAGAGCGAAGTCGGTTTACCGTAAATATGGTATTGAACGCATCTCCGTTTTCTGTCAATCGGAAAGTTCCGAACTCTCCCTCCGCTTGTTTGCCAAGATTATTCCTATCTACAAGGAACAGAATCCTTCTCATCGGGGTATATGACAGCATACGATATGCGGCAAGACAGGCAGTATATGTCTTACCTGCGCCTGTCGCCAGTACCATCAGTGCACGATTCTGTCCACTACGGAAGCTCTTTTCCAACTCGGTTACAGCCTCGTACTGGCAATCGCGCAATCCTTTCTTGCGTAAAGTCGGAAACCCGGCAAAACAATCACTTATCCCTAACCGCTTGACTAACTCGTATGGAGTGGGGATAGCCGTTATCTGTTTGAAACAAGAATCCTGCTTGCGGAAATCGCAGAAATATAATTCTTTCCCGTTTGAAGTAAAGATGAAAGGTAGCGGCTTCTGATACGCCTGATAGATTTTAGGAACACTTCTGGCATATAAAGCAGCCTGTTCGCATACTTTATTGGAAAAGGCATCCACATCCTCTCTTTTAGCTTCAAGCACACCAACTGCCTTCCCATTAAGGAAAAGAAAATAATCAGCTTCGAGATTACCCTTCAGCAGCCCTTCCCGTATGGCAACAGCCGAGCAAGTTGGTTCGTAGTCTTCTCTATTAACCACTTTCCAGCCTGCATCGGTAAACCACTGATCTATTTTTTGCCTCGCTTTTTCTTCTGGTGTCATAAGTTTCTATATCTTTACATTATCGGAAGTTGCATCCTAAAAAATAATGGATGTCCCAAAACGCTATTGACGTTCGTCCTTGTCCGTTATCAGATCTTTCAAGTCCACTTGAAGAATCTCTGCAATCCGCTGCAATGTCTCCAGATTGGGCTGGATTCTGTTGCAAGCATAAGCATTAACCATACTGAAACTCTTATCAAGTTGTTTGGCCAACCAAGTTTGAGAGATACCTTTATCCGACAAGACAGCCTTTATCCTATTTAACTTCATTTTTAGACGCAATTTTATAGTGTAAATATAGTGAATTATATTCGATAGTCGAGATTTTTTTGTACTTTTGTGACAAAAACATAAGCATATGGGACACAGGTGTTATATATCTTTTAAAACAGAGGATCTTTGGTATAAAAAAGAAATACAAAAATGGAGCGATAATGACAAGGTTGATATGATAGACAAGTCGTTAGATATTCCTATTAATTCTGAAGACGAAGACTACATTATGCGAAAAATCAGAGAAGATTATTTGTCTGACTCAACGGTTACAATCTTTCTGATAGGGTTGCATAGTGCAGAAAACTTGGGGTGGGCAGAACAACGATTTATAAAAAGAGAACTACAAGCTTCATTATACGATGGAAAAGGTAATACTCGGAATGGAATCTTAGGCGTTGTCTTGCCATCAATGTATGATTCTATATTTAAAGGTCAATACACATGTCAAATTTGTGGTAAAAATCATAATACTGTAGCTATCAACGATGAAACTGTTGTTAAAGAATTCGGACGAAATTACTATTTAAACAATCACGGAAAGTGTGCATACAATGAAGATGATAGATTCTGTGTGTTGGTCAGATGGGATGACTTTAAAAAGGATCCTAACTCTTATATAGAACAAGCATTTAATAAGCGCACACAGCCTATAGCGAATGAAGTCATTGTTAGACCCAAATAGTTTTCAAGTATGGAAGAGAAATTGTGTTTTGTTGTTATGGGTTTCGGGAAAAAAACCGATTTGGCTTCAGGGAATACTTTTGATTTGGATAAAACATATCAGAATATAATTAAACCAATTGTTTCAGAATGTGGCTATAAATGCGTGAGAGCTGATGAAGTACAAGATACAGGTCTTATAGATAGAAGCATGTACGCATTGATTCTTTGGGCAGATTTAGTAATTGCAGATATCTCAACATTAAATCCTAACGCAATATATGAACTTGGAGTACGGCATGCAGTTAAACCATCATCTACAATTATAATCAAAGCAGAATCAACTTCAAAAATACCATTTGATATTGATCATACGAGAGTTTTCTCATACAAGCATTTGGGTGAAGACATTGGTGTAGATGAAGCTAATCGGATGAAAAATTTATTAAAAGAAAAAATATTGAACATAGCGAAAGGCTCAGTAAAAGATAGTCCTGTCTACGAATATTTGCATACACTGCAAGAGCCACATATGGATATTGAAGAATATAAAGATATCGTAGGAACATTGGCAGAGAAAAATGATTGTATTTTTGCTTTAGTTGAAAGTGCAAAATTGCTAATGAAAGAGGAAAATTTTAGTGAAGCAATCAAATACTGGAAAAAAGCTTTAGAAAAGAATCCGACTGAACCATACTATATTCATCAATTGGCATTATGTACTTATAAACAAAAGGTAAGTAAAGAAGAGCAAGAAATGTACCTTAATGATGCATTAAGAATGCTTGAGAGATTGGCAGATTCAAATGATCCAGAAACATTTGGTTTAAAAGGAGCCATTTATAAACGATTGTCAAGAATCAATAATGATAACATCGGTTATTTGAATAGAGCTATTGAATATTATGAAAAGGGGTATATGATCAGTTATGATTTCTATACGGGGGAAAACTTGGCTTTTTGCTTTGATAAAAAATCAACCCTTTTGAATGATGGTGAAGATGAAAAAATATACTGTCGAATTCAGGCGAAAAAGATACGAGAACAGGTATATAAAGTATTATCTTCTAAAATGGAATTAGAAGATATAACAAATATCCCTAATGTAAAATGGATGTCTGCAACTTTCTCAATATGCTGTTATGCATTGGGGAAACAAGAGGAAGGAAGCAAATACGAAAAACTATTTAAAGATATGGCAGAACAATGGGAAAAAGACACATATAATTTTCAAAAAGAAGAGCTAAAACAATTGATAAATATTGAAGTTGATTAATATGGCCAAAATATATAAAGTTTTCATTAGTCATTCTTGGGCACATGTGAATGATTTAAAATCGTTAAGGAACCTTCTTGAATCAAGAGGTTACTTTAGTGTTGAGTTTACAGAATTTCCACCAACAGATTCTATAAATTCAATGAATACATACTACATAAGGCAACGAATCACAGAAAGAATACAAACCTCGGATATTGTTTTAGGAATTGCTGGAATATATGCTTCATATAGCGATTGGATGAAATGGGAGCTTGATAAAGCAGTAGAAAAAGGGATGCCAATTATCGGAGTAATTCCAAGAGGACAAGAACGAATTTCTTCTATTGCTAGCAACAGGGCAATTGAGATTGTACATTGGAATACGGAGAGTATTGTTTCTGCAATACGAAAACATGCAAAATAACATCTTATTTTTAGACTATAGCTTATAATAGAACGCTTTTAAAGTGCAAAATCTACGGGAACTCTATGGTATCAAATCGTAGGGCTCTATTTTTATATAGATTGAAAATAAGCAGGATAGAACAAATACATCGGTTCAAGCGTGGGCCCGTTTCGTCGCTTATCTTCAAGAAGGTTGTGGTAGAACCTGAAAGTAAATAAACGGAAACAATCCCCACACCTGTATTGTTGGGTGTTGAATACACGCAAACAAATACAGATGAACGGTGCTGTCGGTTTATCCTTATACTCGTTGAAAACTACCACATTTTCTTGAAAGGATAGTGCGAAAACACTTTCATCAATATGTCCGTTCCAGATCATAGGGTCTGAAACGTTGTAAAGGTAGTGATATTTTCGGACTTTAAGCACTTTTTTTGAGGATTGTTTCCGTGGATATATTCATTAATGCAGTCCTCCTGTCGTTGGGGATGGCTCTTCTTCTCTTGTGAGCGGCACTTCGAGAGGAGGTGTCGGTGTTCCGTTAGGCGACTGTCTGACGTTTCCATTTTTACAGTACCATCAAATTATGGTTGCAATATTACAAGTATATTCTCGCCGAGTCAAGTTCATATCGGTTCATTTTCAGAGCGGTGGGTGAATTGATCATTAGGCGTTCCGCCTCTCGTCCTTGATGCTTTGAACGGAGGGGCGGTCTGGCGGTGTTTCGCTTTGCAAGTTGTGCTCATATTCATTCCCATTGTTTTGTGCTTTTACCGTTAATGTCGCATTTCCTGAAAGGTAAACCGGGATTTTGAGGAAAGATGATATGGCAAAACTGACAGAATACGCAAAATGCGCTGTCTGGCAATTTTGTCCATTCTCTTTAATTGTGAGATATTCTTTTTCGGCTCTATGCACTTTAGGCTTGCTCCGAATCCCTTCGGTAACACTTTCGGCCTCTTTTGTTCCTCAAGAGTGCAGCCTGCACTCTTGGGAAACGTTTCCCCAACTTTATGTCTCCCGAGGGGTGCGTCCGGACAATCAAGGGCGGCCTTATTAACCATTTTCGCATCCGAGAGGCTATCCGGCATGCGCACCTCTGTAGCCCATCCTGCCGTGCCCGACCACCTTCTCGTAAATGAGGGGCAGCCACACCTACATGCCATGTACGCATCTCTGCTGCCATTCCCTGTGTCCGTGGTTTGTAAAAGTAGTTCGCTCGAACAACTGTCATTATGGTTCCATATCCCTGCTTAAGACAGATTCATACTCATTAGGCGTGAGCGTTACGCTTTGTCTCCACCAGTCTAAAGTTTCCGATGTGAAATCGACTGCGATCGGAATTCGATTCATCATAGCCAAATCAGACGCATCTCCATACAACTCGCGTTCTTTCAGGAGTGGGGCGCTCATAAGGTCGATCAACATCACAAGGTCGATCAACCTCCCTCTCAAAATCCGCCATCGTCTGGCAATCAGGTACCTGACGGATGTAGCTGTGCCTGTGAACATCCTGCGACCCAAGCACCCATGTGTCATCGAGGGACATTTCCAATGTGTAATAGTTGGTCCGCCCCGATGCCAACAAGTCAATGACAGCATATTTAGCAAGTGGAGCGCGTTTCGGATAGGGGAATGTCAGGCATATCCGCCCTTTCTCCTCTGAGATCTTCTTTATTTCAGCCTTGATCTCCTCAAACGAGAAATCAGCCTTAGTCATCCCCTGTTCCTTCAGACATTTTTCCCACCACGGTACGTCCGCCAATGCCTGACAAGGCAAGTTCCCCTTCACCACGGCATCAATCAGCGAGGGAATCCACCTGAACTGAAGCGTATAAAGATCCATCTCGAAGTTGGCTGAGCCATTTTCGGCCGTCCCTTATGTCAAAGAAATCCAAAATAATTTTAATAACTTTGCGGTAGCTGAGCCCTTGAGTCTTGAGGTCGGCGGCCTTTGTGGCCAGGAACCATCTTCTGTCTCTTTCGTTCAGCGTGGACATATACGCCAAATCGCTTGGCGAAAGGACTTCTGGAGGAGTTTTCGTTATCATTTTAAGAGCATTGCAATTACCCTTAAATTTACGAAAATTTCTCCAGTTTTCTTATACTATATCATTGATGATCAATGGTTTAGTCTAAATTATTGTCACTTTTTCGGAGGCTGTTATCAGGGCGGCTTTTCAACCGTTCTCAACAGTATGTCATGGCCGCAAATGGCCGCATAAGAGAGCCCCCAAAATGAAGCAGGTTATTTTTTAACATTTACTTATCTTAAGAAAAACAGAAGAAATTTCAGATTCGTTCCAGATTTTATTTGTAATTTCGTCGAGTCGTGAGAAACGGAAACGATGATGAACCGTAAGGGTTTGCATTGACAACGGCGAGGGTAAGCTCGTGTCTTTCAGAGCATTGACAATTATTGAAAAGACATGCAGCCCTCAGGGCATTGACATGGAACTATGAAGATACTGATAATAGAAGACGAGCGCTCTTTGCAGGAATTGATTGCGAGAGCATTGCTGAAGGAGCATTATGTCGTGGAAGTGGCTTCGACATACGATGAGGCGTGGGAAAAGCTGTCGTTGTTCTCATATGACTGCATCCTGCTGGACATCATGCTTCCGGACGGAAACGGGCTCGACCTGCTGAAGGCCTTCAGGGAAGAAGGAAAAGCATTGACAGTGATCATACTTTCAGCCCGCAACTCATTGGAAGACAAGATTATCGGACTGGAAGAGGGCGCGGACGACTACCTCCCGAAGCCATTCCACACGGCAGAACTTCTGGCCAGAATCAAGAGCGTGACCAGAAGAAGCAACGGAAGCGGACGCAACGGAATAGTCTATGGCAATGTCAAGCTCAACCCGGACAGCCGCACAGTGGAAGTCTGCGGAAAAGCATTGACATTGGTGAAGAAAGAATACGACATACTTCACTATTTCCTGCTCAGACCGGGGCACATGGTAGATAAATCAGTATTGGCAGAAGCCGTGTGGGGCGACGACATATATCTGGCGGACAATTTCGACTTCATCTATTCGCAGGTCAAGAATCTGCGCAAAAAACTGGAAGAAGCCGGCGCCGATATAGAAATCAAGTCAGTTTACGGATTCGGATACAAACTCGTCACTAAGGAATAAGGGACAGACTCGTCTATAAACGATACAATCTCAATTTGAACACGTGAGGCAAAAACCCGTCACCAAAGAATGAAACTGATCCACAATATCGCTGTACGCCTGTCTATGGCATTGCTCCCGGTCATCGCGCTCTGGGCGATGGTCTTTTACTTCGTCATCGTGGATGAGATCAATGACGAGGCCGACGACCTGCTTGAAAGTTACGCTGAACAGCTGATGGTCAAGAAGTTGTCCGGGAAGAAGCTGCCGGTTGCCAACATCATGACAGACGGGCATTACAGCATTTCCGAAGTTGCGGAGAGTTATGCAAATTCACATACCGGGATGGAGTACTACGATGCAGACTTCTACATTCAGGAGACAGACGAACAAGAACCTGCACGATTTCTCAAGACGATATTCAGAGACCGTGAAGGAAGATGTTTTGAACTCATTGTCGCTACACCCACAATCGAAAAAGATGACCTGATAAAGACCATCCTCTGGTGGATACTCGCATTGTATCTCATTCTGTTGCTGACAGTTATCGTGACCACTCTCGTCGTGTTCCAGAAAAGCATGCGGCCGCTATACATGATTCTCGACTGGCTCAATGCCTACACACCCGGAAAGTCACACGGCAGATTGTCAATAAACTCGGACATCCGGGAATTCCGTCAGCTGGAGAAAGCCGCCACAGATGCGACTGACCGCTCCGACAGAGCCTTCGAAAAGCAGAAACAGTTCATAGGCAATGCTTCACACGAGCTTCAGACACCGCTTGCCGTGCTTGGAGGAAGGATCGACTGGATGCTGGACAATGACACATTGGGAGAAGAAAGCGTCAGCGAACTCGTGCAGATGAAACGCGAACTCGGACATATCGTGCGACTCAACAAGACACTTCTCCTGCTCACGAAAATCGACAACGGACAGTTCCCTGACGTGACTGACATAGACCTTTCAGCCATGGTGCTGTCCCAGAAAGAACTGTATGGGGAAATCTTCAGCAGCAAGCAGATAACCTGTTCAGCACAAATACCGGACTCCCCTGTCACGATAAAGATGAACGAGACGCTCGCCACGATTTTAGTGACCAACATCATCAAAAACGCATTTGTGCACAGCCCTGAGGACGGCAAGGTCACATTGACATTGACAGAAAACGAACTCGTGGTCGAGAACAGCGGGGACTCGCCTCTGGACAGCAGCCGGATTTTTGAGAGATTCTACCAGGGCTCGAAAAAAGAGGGCTCTACCGGACTGGGGCTGGCACTTGCCAAAACCATTGCAGACAGATGCGGAATGCTACTCACCTATTCTTATGTGGACGGAATGCACCGTTTCAGCGTAAAATTCTGAAAAAAGTTCAGAATTTCCGTGCCGATTACAGATTCACTCCAGAATTGTACTATAATTTCGCAATACAAAGAAGGACAATGTTATGTTTAAGAAGATCATTTTAGTAATCATTTCGCTCGCGGCAGCAGGAACATTGGGCTATTTCCTGTCAAACCTCGTGCACGACAAGGCGACAAGCCCGGAATCACTTCCGGAAAACGTATTGAGCTTCATCACCGAGCACTTTCAAGATGAAAAAATAGCATTTGCCAAAGAAGACAGAGACTTGCTGAAAATTTCCTACGAAATCGTGCTCACGGACGGGACCAAACTGGAATTCCGTCGCAACGGAGAATGGAAGGAAATCAACCGTCACCGCAACAGCATCCCCGGCGGCATAATTCCGCAGGCAGCAGCCGACAAGGTCAATGAACTGTATCCCGACTCGTTCATCACCAAGGCCGAGTATGACGACGGAGAACTTGAGCTGAAACTGGACAATGGCTTCGAACTGAAATTCGACAAGAACTTCAATCTTGCAGGACTCGACCGATAGCCCGGATAATCAGAGATAAAAAATTACAAATCAATAAATTAAAGTACAATGAAAAATTTATTTATTACAGCAATGTGCATCTGCCTGATGACACTTGCAGGCTGCAATAAAGCTTCGACTGACAGCCAGATAAACGAAAAAGCGAAAGCAGAATTGGCAGAACGCTATCCAGATGCAGTCAATGTAAAATGGACATCCAAGAACGGCTACGACGTGGCGAAATTCAACAGAGTCGCTACACGTTCAGCCAACGCAGGATATGACTTCTCCGTATGGTTCAACCGCTCAGGACAGTGGTGCATGACCGAAAGCGAGATTTCGTACAATGAACTTCCGGAAGCCGTAAAGACAGCTTTCCAGGCAAGTGAATATGCTGACTGGAAAGTGGATGACATCGACAAGCTCGAGAGAAACGGCATGGAGACCTTCTATGTCATCGAGGTCGAGACACGTTCCGGCAATATCGAAAAGGAAGCGGACCTGTATTATTCTGAAGAAGGAGCCCTCATCAAGACAGTGGTGGACATCGATTCAGACTACGACTACGAGGACTATCTCCCGACAGACATCCAGTCCGAACTCGAGAAATTCATCGGACAGAAATACCCTGGAGCAGCAATCATAGATACAGAATATGATGACGGCGAAATCGAAGTCGAGATCGTACACGAAAGACGCGGCAAGGATGTGTATTTCAGCAAGGACCACAACTGGCTCCGCACAGAGTGGGATGTACGTAAAAACGAACTTCCGGCAGCCGTTCTGACCCAGATCAGCACATCTTACCCATCTTGGAAAATCGATGACGCCGAATACGTGGAGACCCCATCAGGAGACTGGTTCAAGATAGAACTTGAAAAAGGGGACTCGGAAGTCAAAATCAAAATTACAGCTGCCGGAGTTATTTTATAAGCGAAGGCTATTCAAATGCCCAATGCCCGATGTCAGTGCGGTGGAAGAGGTTATCGCAATCCACCTTGGACACAGCCTCAAGAGCCTTGCCATGAGCTGACTTGAGATCAGGGGCAGAAGCAAGAACCATCAGTACACGGCCGCCATTTGTCACCAACGAATGGCCGGCCTTGTCGTATGACTCGTGGCCTTCTCCCAGTTTCTTGAGCGTGGTACCCATATGATAAACCTTGACGGAATGGTCACTCAGCACCGCATCCAGTCCCTTGATTTCCACGCCTTTCTTACATGAGCCTAATTAACACCAGCTTTATGGAGCCAAAGAAGCAACGCGCCTTCCGTTGGATTTCCGATTGCCTTAATCTTTGAAGGATCTGCAAAATCAAGGTTTGCAGTTGTATTGACAGCAATGCATTCTTTGATAAGACTTGACGTATTCTCTTCCAAGAGAGCTTGATCCGAAAGACCAGCAAAAGCAGTTTCATAAACCTGCATCTGATTCTTGGTAAGAGTTCCTGTCTTATCCGTGCAGATAACAGACGTTGCACCTCCCGTATCCGTCCCTGCCGACAAGAGGCTTGACGGAATGCTCGATGCATGCGATCTCGTACTTGCATTTACCAAGACCTCTTCCCATCAGGAAGTAGTCCACATCCTCGCGGGGAAAATCCTCGTCGTTGAAATTAATGTACATATACGACCCGTTGCCGAGGAATCCGTATTCACCGGAAGCCGTCACCAGAACAGGACTCCCGGAAAGCTCCAATCTCATATCCTTGAAAGGAGAGTTTGCGTCCGAGACCGCATCCGAGAAGTTCATCCGTGGGCGAACCTTGTAGAGTTCCTTGTTCACGTTGGAAAGCTCGCCGCAAATCGTGGAAACCGCCATTGACTCGCCCGTGAACCCTGTCTCCGTGTCCATCCACCAGAACGAGAAGAGATACTTCTGACCGGGGATCGGAGCAAAGCCGATCCTGTCAATGTAGGCCTCCGTGATGTCCGCATCTCCCCAGTCCGAGTAGAATGCAGGTAAAAGCAATCCCGACGTTAAGAGGTTCAGCAGCTGAACGCTTCGTCAAGATGTCCGAAGAAAACCTTCGCAGACGTGCCTCTGTTGATTTTTCTAAGGAGGCAGCCAATTCTTATGCAATTTTGAAAAAGAAAGAGGGGAATAAGTAAATCGTGGGGTATCTATTGGACAACTGCCGTTTCGGCAGATTAACATCAGAAATCATTAATCAATGTCAGCCGTATACTTGCAGTAAAAACGCTGACATTGATTCGTTTTTTCACGACCATACATAGGACAATTATCGTGATTATAGGCTGGAGATGATGGGAACAACCCATTGTTTCTTTACAGACGAAAAAGATAATACGACACAACCGAAAATGGTGTGTGCTTTCTCATTGTCAAATTCATCGTTACGCACTGATATTTTACCTCAAAATAGGCGCAATCGTCTAAACCGTTCGATTCCAAACGCCAAACGTCGCTTTCAGTACCCTGCGATATTGATTGGCGAATTATGTGTGTTTGATGGCTTTGGATATAAGACTTTCGGCTACAATATCGCGGACGAAATGATGAACCTCATCAAGACGATAGCCATTGATCCGGACAACAATACCTCAAGCAGATATTTGATAGTCGATGCGCTGAATAGTCCGGAGGTTATTGAGTATTACAAGAGAAATGGCTTTGAGTTCCTGTTCGCTTCTGACGAAGAGGAACTTGAACATTTGAGAAGTGGGCATAGCAGTGATGTGCAGAACTGTAGGACAAGATTGATGTTTTTCGATTTAGTTGTCCTCAATCAGCAGATGCACTAATCACTGTTGATAGTGCGTGATACTGCGACCGGTATCCAGTATTCGAGTCTATCAGGTATCGCAAATGCAGTTGGAACACATCAATGTCAATATTATCGGACTTTCAGCACTTTTTCTGAGGATTATTTCCGTGGGTTATGTTGTCTCGTCTGGCTTGCCGGAGTCTTGGACGTTTATCCAACGGCTTTATATTCAGTTATATTCCTGATTTTTGGCGACCTGATCCGTGGCGTTGATATATTCATTAAGACCAGCCTCGGTTGTTGAGGTTGGCGTTCTTTCTCTTGTACTTCCTGCTCCGGGCGGGGAGGTGATTCGGCGGTGTTCCGCCTTGCAAGTTGTGCTCATATTCATTCCCATTGTCTTGTACTTTTACCATTAATGTAGCGTTTCTGGAAAGGTAAACCGGAATTTGAGGAAAGATGATATGGCAAAGCTGACAGAATACGCAAAATGCGCAGTCTGTCAGTTTTGTCATTATTGGTGGTTTTCTTTCCTTGGGCCAACAGCGAGAATCGGCGGCTACTCAAGGATCTTCCATTGGCCTCCGTATGTCGGTGGTCCTATGCGGACAATTTTGCCAGTCTCTTTTAGTTTTGATATGTATTTCTTTATCGTTGTCGTGGATTTTGAGAGAGTCTTTGATATTTTTTTAGATGAAATTTTCGGATTTTTCTTCCACGCCCACCTCCTGGCAGCTGTCCGCTATCCTGCGAAAATCTGACATGATTGCGTCATTGTGCGTTAAATTTATTGCATATTGAATTAATTTGTTGTATTCGTATAACATATCAGTGATTATGGCTCAAGTTTCAATGACGGTTAAGATGGACGCTAGTCTCAAGTCTTCATTTGATGCGCTTTGTTCCCAGTTCGGGATGAGTGCCAATACGGCTATGAATGTGTTTGCCAGGGCTGTGGTTCAACGAGGAAAAATCCCTTTTGAGATACGTGGAGACAAGACGGAGGCTACCTCTGATGGCCTGAAGGCTTTCAAAGAACTTCGTGCTATGGCGGAGTCCGGTCGATTCCCTGAGATGACTCTTGACGAGATTAATGAGGAGATTGCGCAGGCTCGGAATGGAAAATAAGATGGTGCTTGCGGTAGTGGGCACGAATGCTCTGTATTTTATGCTGATAGTTGTCGCCGAATCAGCGGCAAATCACGCTTTCCGGAATGTCTTGCCGAACGGCATGGCGGAAAGCAGCGCCATCTTGAAATGCTGAAGCCCGAACGGGATCCCAACAATCGTGATGCAGCAGATGAGCCCGAAGACAAGGTGCGTCGCAGCGATCTCCCACCATCCCAGCAGAATCCAAATCACATTCATGAATATGCTGAGGCAGCCTCCAGCGTTGTTCCCGTCCACCACGTCCGTCCCGAACGGCCATAGGGAAAACACCCCGAACTTCCACAACTGGTATCCGAATGGAATGCCTATGATGGTCACGCAATAAAGCAGTCCTGCGATGAAGTAGCCGAGGGAGACCAGCAGGCCTCCAAGAATCAGCCAAAGAATATTCCCGATAAATTTCATAAAACAGTTGTTGGTTTACATATCGCCTGCACCTATGGAATGCTTATAGTCAAGATCTTAAGTGACAGGCGGTTTATGGATGACGGCATGCGGTAAAAATTATTCGATGGCGGAAGATCATCCTCTGAATATGACTTCCAATCCATCGTAAGCGGCACGGAGAGGCTGAGGAAGGTTTGCGTCGAGCTGTGCCTGGGTGCCGTGGAGTGTCCTTGCCATGTGGGTGAGGTACACAGGCTGGCCCTGCGGAGCCTTGAGTCTTCCGGTGTCCAGAAGGACATGGGCGGTCCTAAGGACAGTTCCCACGCTCGAATGGGTGAATATCCTGAAATCCTCATCATGGTCGATTCCCATGGTGGCTTCCATTATAAGTCCGGTGATCGGCTTCCCGTCCGCGATGTGGGCGTCTATCCCGACGATTCTGGCGGCTCTGACTGGAATCCCGCCGGTGTCGGTGGCATACAGGACACGCACGGAGCCTTTTTCGATCAGGTAAATGAGGGTCTGCTCATTGTCGTCCTTTGTCGCATGGTTGCCTGGCAGAGCCGTGATCGTCAGGTCTCCGCATTGTGTTCTTTGGCCGATCGCAAGGCCGATGACTTCTGGCGTGGACTTGCCGAGTCCTGAGGCGGCCGCGGCGAGATCCGCCTTTGCCCTTTCAACCCAGGTGTCACCTACATATACCACATTTGCGTGGAGCGTTTCGATGGCGGCCCTGGCGTTGTAATGGTCGGAATGCGAATGAGTATAAAACACGGCGTCAGGTTTCTTGAATCCCGGCGGCAGCATGTCCGCTTCAGACGGGGTGAAATCGATAAGGATGCGGTTGTCAAGGAGCACGCTCGAAAGCCGCCTCAACTCGCCTCTCTCGTCCATGCCGTTCCAATCCGCCGCTCCTGTCCCCAGAAATCTCACGAGAAGATCTTTCTTGCCGGCTTCCCCGATTTCTGATGAATATCTGGCCGTTGAATATTCCGATGCGGAATCACTCGCCGCTGAATATCCTGCCGTGAGGTCGTCCGAAGCCTTGTTTTCGGCGGAAATTTCAGCCGCCCGCAAGACCACGGACCCGGACATCGCCCCGACAGCAACCGCGCCGGTCCCTATCTTTATGAATTTTCTTCTGTCCATATTATGCCTGTTCTATTCGGAATCATATCTTTAGGCTATCTCGTTATCTATGGCCTAATCATCGTCTTCAAGTCAAAAATGGATGGTTTTCTAATTCCAAACTATTAATATACGACTAATTTAGATAATGTGTGCATATTGATGGTAAAAAAACAATT
>UMDH01067741.1_pt1 | contig 22429 bp, 16 predicted proteins | sample 1964441 | NCBI WGS metagenome assembly UMDH01 (sample SAMEA4835989, study PRJEB28245) | human gut metagenome | biome: gut microbiome; material: fecal sample | place: Denmark | collected 2008 | reverse complement strand
ACCGATCACTTTGAACAGGTGTTCCAGTTTCGTAGTTTTATACTCTTTGCGGAGTTTGTTGAAGAACTGGATCACCGGAAAGTTCCGTATCGTGTAATACATCCCCTCTTCCACAACAGGATCGAACAACCCTTCTGAAGATATCACAATAGCTTCAGTAGATGTGGTTTCCTCTCCGACCTGCGAAGTCACACTCATCTTAAGCTTAGGCGGATCCGGGATCGGCTCGCTGCTCTGAACATAGAGTTTAGATGGGATCCACATCAAGCAAGCTTCCAACACTTGAGTGTATCTCGGACCATAAGACCAACGTTTGTCTTTGTTCTTCAGCCACCAGTCTTTCGCGGTATCGCCCATCTCGATACCAACAGCAGCCCAGTCAGCTACCATTTCACCGAGAGCCATCAGGATCGCAGGATGCCCACCTTTGTCTTTATATGCATCTTTCAGTTCTTCATCTGAGATCACCCACTGTTCTTTCTCAGGATCCGGACGATGCATATAGTTCTCAGGGTGATGGTCGTTGAGTTGGTGGTGCTTAGGCCATTCAATCTCTTCATAGACTCGCTTTGCTTCTGGAGAGATCTCATAGAGATCCTTATACTTATAAAGCGGAGCATTCAGTGCGAAAGACGCAACATGTTCGTTCCCTTGAAGCTTATCGTAATCATGCTGTTGGACTTTGGCGATGAACCGATCGAAATATCCTCCGAACTGGAAGAACTCGCGAAGGTAGTTCGCGCAGATCTTCACATTCTCAACGTGGTTCTTCGTCCTTTGAATATGGTAACGTAAGATCCACTGAGCCAATTCAGCATCCGACAGAACAGTGTTGTTCTTCGTGATACAAGACTCAATGATCTTCAATACAGTTCTATTAGGATCACATTCGATCAGTACCTGACCACCTTTCTTACTAAGGTTGTTATAATACATCGTATCGAATGGAACCTGTTTGAAATTGAGTTGGTCACTCATCGGTAACCCTCCTTGGTTCAACATTTCTATTGTGAATTGCATAGCATGCCTGAACATCAAGAAATCTAACTGAGGTAGAGCGACTCTCTACCTCAGTTAGGATCAGTATATCTCACATATTGTTCAGTGTACGGCAGATCGCTTTTACCGTATTGATTTCTTGTCTTACAATAAGATCAGAAAAGTTCAACCAGCACACAGCACATTTACGAATATCCCGTACTCCACTATCACCGGATGTACGAATCTTCGTGTTGTATTCATTCACAACACGAACACCAGCATCATCAAGCTTCCAACCGATATCATCCATCTGCAAGACGATAGACTGCATCCGCTTCACAGCTTGTTCAGAACTCCATTTGGAAGATTTGAACTTGACAACAGGATGTGACACTCTCGGTTCGAATGTCAGATCATCGTTCTTATCCAGATAGAAGTTCTTCTGACCGTTCAGGATAGTGCGGATCGTTGCAATCAGTTTCACCATAGATGTGTATTTCAACGGATCGATCCCGACGAACCCTTGTGTTACTTTCGAAATAGCCAGTACAAGCGTTTGAATATCTTCGTACCTGTAGGGATCAGTTTCTCTCTCAGCAAGACGTTTGGGATCGAGGCTATCCAACCACCTATAGTAGCCTTCGAATGCTCGGTTGATACCGTTCTGCCAGTACTGCTTTTGCTGGGCTCTCCGACGTTCAGCACGTTCTTTCTGTTTCTTACGAAACCACTCAATGATGTTAGAGATGATGCCCTCTTCTGAAATGTAGAGAGACTCGGTTCCGATGAATAACTCATCTGGAATACGATCCGATGTGACCGTTTGCATACGTACGTCGAACGATGGATCATTCGTGGTTTTGTTCAGGATATCATCCAGGTGAAGATCGATCATAGTAAACTCCTTGATGTTGATAGTTACATAGGATGCTCTGTGCATCAAACGTTCTTCAAACAAAAAGAAAACATCAATACCATCGAATACAGGAGGAGTCTCCAGCTCCTCCTGGGTTGCGTTGTTGATGTTCAGCTATAAACTAAGATAGGTTAGGTTACGCTACCTTAAATTCACAGTTGTAGGTACGACCAGTTAGCCAGACCTCGTATTGGATCTTGCGAACCGCCAATTGTGATGCGACAAAGGCATCGTAACCTTGATCCAAGTAATGTTGGTTCAAGGTATAATACCGTTGTGCAAATTCGGACATAAACTCACCTCCTTTCAAAGTTAGTAGTTTGGAAACATGTTGACAATGCAACATAGCGACCTGTGTGGGTGTAGGGATGCGCGAACATCCCTACACCCACACACCTATTTACGCATCCACGTGAAGCTTATATTCCCTACACACTCGATATAATTCCCAGATGTCCTGATCGTCCAGATGTTCGAACTCCGCATGGAGACATTTCGTCTTAACGGAGGTTATCTCATCTCTCTTGTTCGATCTCAGAAACCAGAACAACATGATCCCAGTCAAATTACTGGTCAGTGCTCTCTCGTATTTCTTGAGAGCGATGTCCTGGTAGAAGAGATCACGTGTTGGAAAGGACGATGTGATATCATCCTTCTCATCGTAGAATGGGATGTTGATCGAGCCAAGGAGATGCGACTCAGCATCTCCTCTTGTTAAATAGGACACCACATACGGGTACACTTCCTCATCAGGACGATATTCGATGATAATCTCATCAACTTTGGGTTTGTCACACTCCGGACACTTGCTGTATTTGTCAGCGATGTGTTCCCGAATAACCTTCTCCAGTCGTTCACGAGACGTGATACCCGACATAAGGATGTTGTTGACATCTCCCGTAGGTGCTCCATAGAACGTTCTGTAAATAGCGTGCATTTTCTTTTCCTTTTTAGTTATTGATTATACATGTTGTGAGTACCTGCAGAGTTACATATCCGGACTAGACGTTAGTAATCAACGCCTTTGGAAGGTTGTCCCAAGTGCTTTGGGGCATTCCAAACTCCTGAACAAAGAACTGCTCAGTGCGTTTGAGATCTCTCCCAAGAAGCAAGTAGACGCTCCGCATATGGACGACTGCAGGATGCAATCCCCATTTCGAATTAGCCATTGCCATTCGACACCACCGTCCTTTCTGATCTCTTCTTTGAACTACGTGATCAACGTAGGTTCTTGTGATGGTTGTTGCATCACAAGGGTCATGGATAAGGTTGTATACGAAAGATATAGCTCTGTCAGGTACTCATTAAGTAATATATACGTGAAAAACGATGAACTACACTGGGTAGGATCACCTCCTACCCAGTGTAGTTGTTATCATAACAGTCCGTGAGACTTGACGGTATTCGCTCTTGCGAATGAGAATGGAACACTCATATCCAGATTCGGGATAACTGTCGTGCTCGCTCTGGACGGTACTTGTTTGACCAGTCCATCATCTCCGCATATAAACGAAGATGGGTTCGCAAGGAAAGTCTTCAGGTCGATCCTGTTACCAGAGTGATCCGTAATCACATTTTCTGATACAGAACGAACACGAAGACCGTTGGCATCTTCAATAGGAGCTTTCTGTGATTCGTTGTACACTTCGGCTCTTACAACCACATCGTCTTTATTGACATATACTGCGATACGCATAGTTGCCTCCTTAGACCAACAGGTCGACTTGCTGCAGAACGAATCGATCGTTCAACAGACTGTTGGTTCCAGTTTGACTCTTCAGGGTCAATGTGAAGTCGGTGATCGTTCTCATGGAACTCTTCGCACTGACAGAGCGATTCTGCTGTGTCAAAGAGCAAGAGATCGCACAGAGATCCTGGATGTAATACATCACGATCGGTTCGACACGATCTTGCAACTCGATCACCTGGTTGGAAGACTCTTCGATCACCTGGTTCTTATACCGGTCAAAGACCTTCACCTTGATACCTCTGATCTGAGAGATATCGATGTCGTTGTTGTTGATCGTGTGGTTCACGGTCATACCAACATCATCGATAAATGGATCCTCAGGTATACCACTCTTAACATCCACAACCCAGGTGTTATTTGTTGTGATAGCAGGATCCACTTCCCCCTTCTTGTAGGATACGTTCTCGATATCCGTTACGTTGACAGTACCAACCCAGGTTGTATACCGTTCACCAAGTACGGACACCGTGTTGGTTACAGCAGAGTTCGCCTGGGAAGCGATCCACTGTGTACCATCCGGGAGAACCGTCTCTGTCTCCGTATTGGGGTGCTTCACACCACCACTATCGATCACATCCCACACGGTAGCACTTCCGGTCTTATCGTAGAACAAGACCTGAACATCTCCAGGCGTCTTACCGTTGATCGACATCTGCAGGATGAACCCGTGATTGATATCGGTACTGTCATACACGATACGGAACTTCGGAACGATCCGAGTATCGAAGTGAGACAACCCATTGTCCTCATATGTGGTCCCGTGGACCGACACGTTCGACAATGAGATCTTACCAGAGATCATGTTGTATGTCAACGCGAAGTCTGCGTTGTAATCGTAGGTTGGAACTTCCAACCGGAAATACCCAGTACCCACATTGACGATGGGGTTCATCTCGGTCCACGGACCGTGCGATACTGCTGCGATATCCACCCAGTTATCGTCACTGTATTGGATCGCGTTGTACGAGAAGTTGGTGATCTCGTAAGTGAACGACACCTGCTTGTAGTGGCGTACCGCTTCTTCCACGATCGTCAACCGGTTTTCGATCTCTGTGATGATCGGCTGAGCCGGAAGGTTCTCTGTTGTGATGAATTGACCGCTTCCCAACAACTGGATCACATCGATCAGCTCGTCACGCAGACTGTAGAAGTCGTTGGCTGTGATCTCTCCTCCGAACGCACGGTAGTCCACTTGGATCGTACCAACGATCGGTGTTGTGAGCACGATATACTCATACACGCCACTCTTGTGAGAAGAGACTCTCGTTTTCCCGTGATTCACACCACGGACGATATAGTCTCTACCTTCCACAAGATCGGTTCCGTTGTAGGTGAGAACAAGATCGTGTTTGTAGAAGGATCCGTTCGCTGGTCTGATCACGTACTTGTTGTTCGGAACGTTGACCTGGTGTTCTTCATTGAAGATGTGGTTGTTCTCATTCAGACCAGTATAGTCCTCATCCAGGATCTGGAGTGTCGCCAGAGTGTCGCTGGTTACATCAACCACTGGGTCTTTGACATACTTCAAATACTGAAGATCTTTCAGCATCGCAAGCATCAAACCGGGTGTTGGTGTAGGACCAACACTGGTATCCGGATAATCGGTCAAGTACCGATAGAACCCTTGGTATTCCACACTGATTTGGAACTCTTGTCCGGTCAGAACGGATCCTGTCATCAGGATCCCACGAACAAGGTTCGCTTGGAAGGTAGAATCCTCAAGCTTCGCTTCGGAGATCGCATTCGTTGCTTGCAGACTGGAACGATGAGCCCAGTCTGTGTTTTCGTGCAACTCGATCGGTGCTCCTTGTACGATCTTGTAAACTTTGATCGTGCTTGCGAACGCAGGCTCTCCAAAGTCGATCGTCTGTGTGGACTGGAACACCATGTAGCGTCTATCTCCACGCTTGAACTCGGGATCACTACCAGTGAGATCTGTCATTTTGATATCGTCTGGCATGGTGATTAGCCCTTTATATTTTCAATCGCTTTTTCATATGCAGCAAGCTTGACTTTCAAGCTATCGTTCTCTGCGATGAGTTGTTTCATTTCGGTATTGAAGAGTTTGTCGATCAACAGCTCACCAGGTGTATCGTCGATCACTTCCTGTCTCGCTTGGTTGATGCTCTCATACTCTTCTGTTGTTAAGTAGATGTCGTCGTAACGGTTGATCTTAACCAGTTCCTTATCCGCTGGGAACTGCTTCCCATCCGCTTTGATGCCGTATCTCACTTCCAAGAGTTCGGTGAGAAGCATGATCATATCCGTGACCATCTCCAGATCAGAGAAGACTCCAAGATTGATACCTAAGATCAGTTTGTCATAACGGGCGATGGATCCATCCGGAACTCCATCAACAAAAGACAAAGGTATGTAGATCACGATATCTTCATTCCGTGGATCAACCAACTTGTAGAACATCGTGTTCTGGAAAGAAGGTTCGTCCTTGTTGTAGACATCCTTAGCAACTCCGATCGGGGCGTACAGATTGTTGTACACATCGATACCAGAGGACAACACATCTTTGTAAGAGAGGATCTTATCAACTCGATACACTCCACAATACACATCGTGATATGGACTGTCTGGATCTCGAGAGTAACCCAGCTTCTCAAAGTCTTTTACGAAGGTGAACCGATAGATCTTCCCAAGGATCAGATTGACTGTATCGTAACGTTGTGTCGTCAACGTGTTGTAGTTGGTCTTGGTCACCGTCCGGTTGGTCTCAGAGAACCGATAGTTCGTGAATGCATTGTAGTACATCACGGACTGCGTTGTGATCAGATCGCCTGTCACAGGATCGGTAGATGTAACAGGTTCACCGACGGTGATCTGGATGTTCGGGTCATCGAACGCTGCAAGAGTTGGAGCACTATCCTCTCCGATATCACCTTTCTCTGTATCAACGGCATAGGTGACATTCCAAGGATCGGTAACTTCTGTTGTCGGTTGATATTCCGAGTAGTAGATTTTGAGACGATCGTACGAAGCGATCACCCATCCTCTACCACTCAAGTAATATACAACGACCCGTTGATCGAGCTTATCAGCGATACCACTCCACTCTCGGGTATTCCCAGATGTGGAAGGATCAACAACGGTGAGGTTTTGATTGACAACAGCGGTTCCGGCTCCTGTAATACGGATACCTCTCTGTTCCATCAATAACTCTCCTGTTTCAGAAGGTGGAATTCAATGAAGTTGGAGATGAATGCCAGATACTTCTTCTGTTCCAACGTTTCTTCGGTGAAAAGGTTGTTATCGTTGGATTGCAACCCAAGCGCAACCTTCATGGCGAGAGCCAGGTCCATATTGAAGGATTGAGTTTCTTCAGTCATCAGGTCCCAATACATCCCTGCATTCGCATCGATGTTCTGATAAGTCGGATGGATATTTCCAAGATTCAGAAGATCACTCGGGTTATCAATCAGAGGGAACGCATAGATGTACAATCCAGATCCAGCAGCCATCAACAGAGATCCATTCTTACGGATCCAATCGATATCCGTGTTCGGGAACAGCTGAGCCATCTTCTGGATCATCTGATTGTATCCGATGATGTTCTTATCGATGACATATCCGTCAGTCAGAGAGACACGGTTGATGTAGAACGGGATCAAGTAGAACCCACCATCGACGAACAAGTCAGGAAGGACACCTTTCCACACTTCTTCTGTTGCCAACCCAAGAGCAAGGAGTTCTTCACGGATGTAATCACGCATCGCAGCAGAGGACGGGGCACACCCCTTGTACAGTACAGTGAACGGCATCCTGTAATACGTGGCGAGGCTGCTGTTGACATATCTCGACACATAGGTCGCCAACCCACTGTGATCTTCGGATTTGATCGCCTGTTGGAGCTGTTCGTCTTTGAACCCAGAGGATTCAACGATCGCAGCAACAGTATTCGCGAAGTCCATATCCAGAAGACGCGCTGGGTCACATGGCCAAACAACCTTCACCAAAATGGACAGAGGGTAATCAGCCAGGAACGCTTCCATCCCAAGCCAAATCTTGAATGTCAGCACATCGGTGCCAACTCGGAACTGAAACTGGATCGACTGATAGAACGGAACAGCTGTTCCGTACATTTTGTATCCAGCAAGACTGGTATCCGACAACCGAATGTCGGAGTTGGTTGTTCCTGCAGATACTTGGATACTTCCAGGGACATACCCGGAGAACGAAGCTGACTCACTCTTCATCGCGCCATCCAACTGTTCAGCAGAAGGAAGCGTATCAGTACTGGTGTGTTGCAGGAAGCAATACTCGATGATGTTGAACAGATAAGTTCTTGTGACATCACTTTGACTGATCGCGTCGATCCCGCGAGCATCCGCTTCATCCATGTACACAGGACGTACATGGGTATAGTCGTTACCATCTCCTTTACGGGTGTTGTCGAACTGAAGAGCCATACGACCGAACGCCTGTCTTCCAAAGGGAGTAAGAGACATACGTTTGTTATTCTGCGATACCGATCTTGGATCGAACAGAGAAGTTGGGTTGAGGAAGTAGTTGATCATCTGATCATTGAGAACACCAAGCTGACTCTTACCGATATCCGGATAAGAGAGCATGGAGCCTCCACTCACCCCAGCGAACGATCCGTCGGAGCAAAAGGCATAAATCATAGTTAACCTCCTATGACGATTGAAGTAGAATTTAGGCATAGCATGACCTGCTATAGCAGGCAAAAAAGATACGTAGATCAGGAGAGAACACCCCTCCTGATCTACGGTTCACAGATAATATCCGAAGCCCTCTCTGGACTTCCTCTGCTTGGTCATGTTGGACTGTATCTTAGCGATCAAAGAGTCCGTCTTTTGTGACGGGATCTTCCTCTTTAGATTCGACTCGATCAACCAGTAAGGTTGTCCTTTGTTCGGAACGTGGAATGTGAAATCCACGTGTGTCTGGTCGAACCCTCTCGCTATCGAAAAGTGGTAGATCGTTTCGTCCTTCGTGAATGTCGCAGGATACTTCTCGATCAAATAACCTTTCGGTAGATACATATGCGGTACTCGCATCCCGATCGTTTGGGAAAAGTCGATCCATGTTCCATTTAACGTAAACATCCTTCAGATCCTCCTCCTGGAAGATGGTAGAAGTAAACATTGCGTGCTCGTTCCTGATGCAGATCTTTCCTTTCATGGTAGTGACGTACTTGAGCTTGGATCGCCCAATCCACGATCTCTACATATTCAGGAGTCTCTCCATCTGGAAGCTCTCTTAACCGTCCTCTTGTCTGATCCACAACAGTATCCGCTTTACAGGATACGGTTTGTATCACAGTCTTGAGGTTCTTGATGTCTGTCCCACATCCTGCTTTCTTAGGAGTGGAGATGATGATCTCGTGGTTCATCAACACGGTATCATCCATCCCTCCGGTGTACGTTGTGATCTTAAACTCAGGGTACTTCTCTTTGAACCAGTTGTATGCATAATCCACCATCTCTAAGCGTGCGAAATAGATCAGCATCTTCTGACCTTCTTTTCTTCTATTGATGAAATGGATGTTAACAACAGGGAAGACAACTTCGTTGAAAAAAGCCCTCAGATACGTGGGTCTTTTTAACAACTCCAGCTCGTATTTTGCGTGGTTGTACCCCCTAGCCTTGACGCACTTCTTTTCGTTCACATTTCCCATGAACGCATAGGTATAAACGTCGATGTATCGCTTCCTAAGATGTTCTCCATATCGCATCTCAGATGGATAGATCATCTTAAAGATCCGACGGGTGATATTGGAAGCAGCAGAGAAGGTAGCTGTCAAGTAGATGTTGTTGATCACATTCGAGTTGAGATCGATGATCGTATCAGCGTGGAAGTTCAGATGAACTTCATCCATGATCTTCGTACCGATACCGAAGTACTTCAAAAACGAAGACCAGGAGGGGAGATCTTGATAGTTGTTCTTCTTGTTCACCCAAAGACGAACCGTCTCTAAGCTACCCACGAAGATATCAGGTTTAACCTTCCCTTCCAGAAGTCTGGTGATACTATCGATCCCTTGGATCATGTGCACTTGCCCTGGTTTGGCATTGGTGAACTGGTAGATTGAGCGTACCCACTGATCTTGTAGACCAGAGACGATGATCAATCCAGCATAACCTAACTTCACCAGGGAAGCGATCGATGAGACAGTTTTGCCAGAACCAGTTGCCGTCGCCAACCCTTTGCGATACATGTCCTGGTTCGTTAGAAAATTGATCACTCCAACCTGTTCTGGTCGAGGAGTGAATGAGTTGATCATGCGGATATCGATCTTCCTTGGGGTGACCAAAGGTTCATCCACGATGTTCAACTCTACGCCAACTTCTTCGAGTTGGTCGATGATCAGAGGTAGTGCGTTGATCGGAACATAGAGACGATCTCTCACATAATCTGCACTGATGAACTTCCTCGTGGGCACCATACGTCTACCGTACCGTGTTTTCACGAAGTCGTAATCTGTGAGTTTATGATGAGTGATCGCTCGGATGTTCGGTGCCCATGCGTTGTTGGGGTTGACATGGATGATCGCCCTAGTGCTACCTCGTTCGATCAGAACTTGGTTGTTGTTACTCATACTTGTATTATAGGTGGTTATACACCAGGGGTGTTATCCCCTGGTGTATGGATATTAGTGATGATGTATGTGTACGGTTCTACCGCGAAACATGCATGCTACGATATAACCGATCACAAATCCGATAAAGATCTCGAACATGATCACCTCTTACTATATCAATCTAAGATACCGAAGAACGGACCGAATAATCCGATAGGACGTGCGATATTCGAAGTCTGAGGATCGTTGAAATAATCCTTAAGTCGTTCGAATGCAAGCTCCATCGACACAGTTCGGTTGCTGATCACATCTTCCAACTTACCGAACGTCACATGATAGGGATCGGTTACCGTACAGAGTTGATAGTTCTGCTGGTTGTCGATCACCAAGTTGTGAAGCACGGTCTCCAGGTGGAAGATCGGGATCGAAGATTTTCGCCAGACGATCTCGCAGAAATCGTTCAACGCGTGAGGAACACTGTTATAATTCCCTATCGTAGCGGTCAGGAAGGTCGCTACGCTCTTGGTATACGTGATCATATCATCGTTCATGATGATGAATTTGAACACGTCCTGCTTCGCATCGAATCCTGCCATTGGAACGATCACACCGTCTTCATCGAACTCCAACTTGTTATAGTTGGTTCTCATGTGGTCCAGGAACGCCTCACTCAGATACGGTACGAATGCGTCGTACTCCATCTGGATCGTCTCCACCAGTTCCCCATCTTTCAACAGCTCCAGGTAAGATACCTTACTGAACGACTCTGCGATGGGAAGTGTATCCAGGTTCAAGTCAACGATTGGTCCAAGCGCATCACTCGGGATCCGGATCTGATACTTGTGGATATGTTTCCCCCACTTCTGATCGAACAGGATGGAGTTGTTGTTCTTGACGAAATACCTTGCAGCACTTTCCGTCAAGTTGTAGATGAGCGAGTTGGTGTTGATCAGGTGTTTCGCTGACAACACTTTCTGTGACACAGTGGATGATACCTTCGTAGAACACAGCAATCCGATATGGATCCCATGTGGAAGATACTTGATCAACCGATCCTTCCCATATCCAGCACAGTGTTCACACATCCCATCCAGATGGTTGCACCCGAACTGAGAGATCATGTTCACCGTTTGACCGACATATCGATCGATGACGTTCATGTTACTGAGAGCAACCCTTCGTCCATCATCGATGATGATCTTGTTGATGAAGTTCTTGGCATACTCTGGTTTGATCGTCATCGGGATCACGTTGTGATCGGATCCACAACTTCCAGGATGAACCGTCTGTACCGTGGAACAACCGAGTCTCATCTTCCTTCCGAAATACTGAGACTTCTTGATCACATCTCGTGAGAAGAAGATGGACTTCTTCGCTGAGAGGGATTCGGTTGCGAACTCCACAGGTGATTTCAACCCACTGAAGGATGAGGATGAGATCACGAACTTCCGCATCGTATCATCGATGTCTGACCGAGGTCCGTATGCCAGTAGCATCTGTGGGATCTGGTTGGTCTTCAGAACACCTGCTTGGATGTAGTGATACAGCACGTTGTTCGGAGTCTTCGGATCTTTCAAGATCTTCAGAAGTTCTTTCCCATCCTGTCTCAGCTGAGCTTCCGCAACCTGAGTACCCCACTTCGGATCGTAGACCTTATCAGCCAGTTCCTTGATCGGAGGATACTCCAACAGTTGCGTCAAGCTCAGACCATCGATAGATGGCATATACTCACCCAACTCCGTTGTGATGAAGTTATAGATCCTCGATACATTCCGGAAGATCTTGTGGACCATGATCATGTGGTCTACGTCTGGACGCTCATCCAAGAATCGATCATAGATGATGCTGTAAATCTTACTGCTACTATCGCTGGAGATACTCTTGATATTGAACGTCTCCTTGATCGTTGGTAAGATCCCGAAGTACATCAACGGTTCCCAGTACAGGATATTCAGGATCGCCATGCGTGTAGGCATCTGAACACTCTTGTTGTCTCCAAGAACCAGTTTACACATCCCACGATCTTGATGTGTCTGACGAAGTTGATCGGCATAACCAGCTTGGGTATACTGATCTGGTGTTAATACAAGCATTATACTTCCTCCTCGACTTCTTCGACCTCGAACCCGACGGCTGCCAGCTGGTGTTTGAAGATCCCGATGTTACTGGCACCATCGATCATCTCTTCTGTAGACATCCCGAGATCATAGATCCCACTGGGTTTATCGGCCGTCAGCAACAGATACTGAAGTCGATCGATCGCTGCAGGAGAGTTGCTGTAAGTGCACAGTAATCTCACAGCCATCTTCGCACCACAACACATCGTAAGGATAGCGGTCTCATCCTCACCATATCGGATCGGTGTTTGACCGAACATACTCTGTGCTTTCAGACTTTTGCTGTTGGGTTTGATCGGAGATAGGAACTGACTCTGATATCCGAACTCGATGCAGTTCAACTGGTCGATCGGGATCTTACCGAGCAGGTGGATATAGAGTTCTCCACAGAGAGCATCCGTACAGGTCTTCACCTGTTTCTTACCACCTTTCCCATCCTTGGCATTGTAAGTAACCGGAGTTCTCCGGATCCCATACTTCTTCGCCAATCGATCGATCATCTCAGGACTGATGCTGTCACAGAACGGAGGGATCACCATAAAGATCCCGTGTTTCTTGCAACTGTCCACGAATTCATCTTCATAGTTCTTGGTCTTCTCACGAACATACTGCGCGAACACAGGTCTTACTTCTTGGAGATAATCGAGGATATACTCGTACTGAGCTTCGATCGAACTCCATTGCTGAGTCCAGAGATTCCGCACAACCACATCAGAGACGTAGTTGATATACTGCTCGTAATACTGGCCACCATTCAGACGGTTGAACGGAGATGCACCTGTGATCAAGATACTGGCTCTGGTTCCATCTTCCATCGTCGGCATATCTTCATCTTCCCAGATGTCCGAGATCACACCTTTGTTACCAGCGTTACCGACCAGCTTGTAACCACGGTCAACTTCTCGCTGATAAGCGTAGGTGATCTTAACTCGGATGAAATCAACCGGTTCCTTCTTATTCATCAGGAACATGGACTTTCCACCTCTCCAGTAACTCCAACCTTTGCAGCTGGTTACCAGAGTGTTGAACGCAGGAGTAACCTCACGTCCTTCTCGTTTCATCTGCTCATACACATCAACGATCGCCGTCCAATACGTATGATACTGATCCTGATACTGCATCAGCTGAGCATATGCCGTGTCAGAACTCAGTTCCGGATACTTCTTGTGGTTCGTGAAGATCTCAACATCGATCACAGTTGCACCGGCTTCTGCGCGATAGAGATCATCGTGGAACTCCTCTGCACGACGGAGCTTCTCATCGGTCATATCCGTTAGAAACGAACTCTTGTTCTGTTTCCGGAATCCGATCAGGATCCCATCTTCACGGATCTGTTCACCGATCTCAGGGAACGTCTTATACTCGTTCTCCCCACCATACAGATTCAGAGGGATGTCGTCGATCTTGACATCGATCGTCACACTGTCGATCACTGTGTGTGAGAGTTGTTTCTGAAGGCTTCTGCTGATCACGAATGCGTCTTCTGTGGTAGCCCACAGAGGAAGATATGCGACGTTGGCATTCACCCCCATCTTGTACAACCCATCTTCGTGATTCGGAGATGTAACGAACTTCGTTGTTTGACTGACCAGACGTCCTTCTTGCAGCTGGTCAAAGTTCATCTGTTTGTTGATGTATCCGAATCCGCTATACAGCTCAGTATAGCTATCCACTTCGAAATACCCAACTTTACCATCTTCTGCACCGATGTAGATCACGGTAAGGCTTGGGTTGTTCTTGATCTTCTGAAGACCTGCGTTGACTCGGAACTTCGGGATCACGGCGACGATCTGTACGTCTTGATCTCGAGTACTTTTGTCAAATTCATACTTGCCGATCTTAGTCTCATAGCCGGACTGGATCCTTGCAGTCTGACACCCATCCACCACCATCATCTGCGGGGCATTTGAGGAGAGCATTCTTTATGTTCAACCGAGTGCGTTACTTCTCGGCCCGCAGCATTACCTGCTCCGCTTATAGATTTGCTATAAGAACAGACTATATCTCACTCCTTAAGTGAATAAGGAGAACCTCCATTTCCACCCACTTGGGTGTACATTTAGTCGTTGATCTTTCTTCTCAGAGAGAAGCTTAGAAGCTGATTTCCCATTGTTCGTTATCACACGATAACGACATCCCTTAGCACTGTGTTGTCACACACAGCTTTTATTTCAGCATAGGACATCCTAATCATTCTTTCTGTCTTTCGACCGCGTTCACGCTTACCCTTGCGAGTTACGTTGTAGCTGATTAGGCTTTAGTGGATCCCAGACCGTTAGAAGGTTGATTTCACCACTACATTACTGTAATAGCGCCCAATGTTGTTTAGGCCACGTTGCGAACTGATGAACTGTAAGAAAGGCGACAGGGCTGCGGGACTTCCAACCAATTCCGGTCTTACATTTAGATCTGATACGAATTCCTTAGAGCCCATGCTCATGTAGCACCTCCTTGTATGCTTTCTTCATACCAATCATATAAATTTGTTGTTTGGTCACAGGCAAGTTCATATCAGCTATGATCTTTAGTGCTTGTTCCCCATTTTGACGACGTTTATAGATTTCAACAACTTATTCTTCAGTGAGTTTTGCAAACGGTTGATTCGGTCCTCGACAGTAGATTGACGATCTTGCCTTCGAAATTGGGCCTCCGGCATCCTTAAACGACACATTCCTAACGACATGTGAGATAGCTCCAGGGCACACTCCATACACTTTTGCAAGGTCCTTTTGCTTCTCACCATTTGCATATCGCTCTCTTATTACACGAGCTTGTTCGTTGGTTAACTTAGCACCCGTACCATCTTCGTTTGCTTTTGGTAATTCCAATCCAACACGATACGCGTGTTTCATGTTCTCGGATTGGCTACACCATTCTAAGTTCTCAACAAAGTTGTTGTTTGTATTTCCATCAATGTGGTTAACCTGATCTCTTACATCAGGTTGTGTGTTTTCAATGAATGCTGATGCTACAAGACGATGGACGCGTCTGTAATCGCGACCTGATTTACCTTGCAGAATGACAGAGCAGTATCCATAATTCGTGATTTTTGGCGACAAGATCTTTTCCTTAAAAGGCATATGTCTACCATTCTTAGATACTACAACGTGTGCTTTTGATTTCACACGTCCGAAGTTACTCACTTCATAAAGATCCTCATACCCTTCTATGGGTTTCCATATTTCAGGCACTAATGGCTCTGGTTGTTTTCTATTCACATTCGATTCCTCCTAGTGTTTTTGGGTGTGATAGTTTCCAATGTTATGACTCTACTTACTTAGATAGTAATATATACTCAAAAGGGAGATGAAGCCATATGCCATCTACATTACGTGAGCTCTTCGAAGAGCAAGTGGATCAGTACTGCAGTGAAGATCAGAACTGGGTACAGTTCGTAAGGGATCATTTTCAGTATCTCAGGAACACCGCACAAGAAGTCACTTTGGATGTCTACCGACACAACACGATGAAGTATCGGTTGGAAGACTTCTTGGAGGATCAGCTCAAGATGTACCGATCTACTGCTTGGATCGTGTTGCTGATCAACCAGATGAACAGTAACGTGGATTTCCGAGAGATGTCATCGATCTTGATCCCTGACATGCGTGTGATCCAGTATCTGAGGAACACATACAACACTGTAAAAGCCAATCAAGAAAACATGGTTTGACTGATAGTGAAGGTAGGGTGTTGTTATCCCTACCTTCACTATATTGTTTCATTTGGTAACTGACTTGTAGAGGAAGTTCTGGTACGCTCTGATGAACAGAGGATACGTCCAGAATGTATTATACTTGCGATCGAGATCTCGGATCACATCCCTCGATACATGGAACTCTTCCAAGGAACGTAAGCAACGTTCTTTGTACTCAGCCATAACCGATGGTCCGTATTTCACGATACAAGACGCTGTGAATACAGCGATCCGATGTCCTGTCTTGTAAACAGGACTCTTCGATCCGAATAGATAATCCACACGTTTCACACCAGCTTTAGCGTTCAACGATGATGGATCCAATAGAGCGATGTTCTCACAGACGTTGTCATTCACCTCTGAAGAACGATCTTGATTCCTTCTATGAAGTTGACACTCCAGATCATAGAAGTATAAGAAATCATTGTAGATCTGATCATCCAGCTGTGGAGTCAGATGGGATGCTTTTGAAAAGAACATATAGTATCTCCTGTTGTATAGGAAGATTGCATGTGATATCTTTCTACCCGATCGAAGAGATCTTGCAGGGGACCCTTCCGATCGATGGGATCTCGAGCATATAAACATCATCGATCTCACCGATGTTCCAATTACCAGTGGACGCTGTAATAAGGGATGATCCAGTAACCAATGTATCACTTCCTATCGTAGTTACTGTACGTGTCGTTTGATTACGGAGTACTGTAGTAGCATTGACGATGTCCGTTTGTAATGTGGTCACAGTACGCAGACCTTGGTTGTTGATCATCGCCATCGGAGTATTCGTGATGATGTTCTTCAGCACAGAGAGGGCAAATCCACCCGCTACAGCGGTACCAACATCTCCTACATAATTGAACGTAGCGTTCCCAAACCCTTTGTGGTGGAACACATCCATCATCGTAGTTCCCACAGGTCCTTTGAACGATGCAACCGTGTTACCATTGACGTTGGTCACCAGGTTCCCACCTACGAAGAACTCTAAGTTCTTGGGAACATGGATCGCCATGTTCTTATCTTCCAAAGTGATCGATGTGCCAGCTGCATTTTCCAGCTTGATCCTTCCTCTGCAACCAGGTATCGGCTGAGACTCCAGCTTGATCGAGTTCGATGGGATCGATTTGTCTTTGACAGGTTGGTCCCAGATCTCAACACTACGTGAGTTCGTATCGATCTTGAAGAAATACCTCCAGTCTTCACCATCAGAAGCAGAAGTAGATAACAAGATGTGTTTATGATACTTCGTATCGATCTCTAAGAAGTAACTGTTGTCATCCGTGATACCAGCTTGTTTGCCTTCTACATCATCTCCGACAGCTCGACTCTTGTTGGTGATCGCTTGATCTAGTGCGGAGAATCGGATCTGTTCGAAAGTTCGCATGTAATCATCTCGTTCCAACGGTAACCAGAAGAACCGATCATCCGTTGCGAAGTTCAACACGAGAACCTGTTGGTTCTTGTACATCGTTGGTACAGTACGGGATGTGAGTACACCGAGATACTCTGCGGTGATCGTCGTAGCGGTCTGTACGTTGACGGACTCTTTCTGGTTCGTCATCACATTAGTCACTTCAACCGTATGAGTTGATGTTTCAGGGGTGATATCACCAGTCAACGTCGGGAGATATTCAGGTACGTATATGTGGAAGGTTCTCTGATTCCTGTAACCAGTTGATTCAGCCAGGTAACCGATGAACACTCTCCATCGATCAGACATAGGTGCTGCCATGAGTATAATCCTCCTAATATTTAGGTCGTATAGGATCACTTCCATAACAAAAGAAGAACTATAGAGAGGGGTACCACCACCCTCTCTATAGTTCAATATACCAGATGTACGTTAGGATAGTCCTGCGATAACTTCCGTAACTCAGGACCGATGATCTCATCGTAGATGTGATAACGGTTCGCTAGTCCACTTCCTAACTTCGAGATCAGATAGATCCTGTCAGGATGTGACTGGATCTCATCCCGAAGTCTAGCTAACTCTTGATCGAATACAGGACGATACTCGTCTGGACGGTAATACGAACGCTCAGATAAACTGGGTCGTCGCTTCGTTACGAACCCATACGTCTGAGGATGCCACCGTAATGCAGCTGCACCACCTCTTCCCTGATGGAGTAGATTATCTCCATATACGAAGATCACGTTCGGATGATCGTCCAAGTACCGTTCTGTTACGATCAAGCCTTGATAGGGTCCTGAGGATTCACCGGACCAACTCCTGCGTTGGAAGATCCTTTGGTCTCCATCATGGTCAAGTAGAATCGAACCTTCGGTCGATCATCCACTTTCTTATCTTCGATCAGCTTCTTGTACCAGGGCGGGATCGCCGTGGGAGGGACGAAGATATCGATGTATCCCATTCCGTTGTCAACGCCAGTATCGGCTTTCAGACCGAACTCCGTCAACCACGTCGAGTTGATCTTCCGACCTTCGACGATCTGTTCGAATTCAAGAGCCCATTTCCGTTTGGTGATGTCGGATACTTCCTGATCCAACATCTGCCCAAGGAGTCGATGCAGACGTTCCTTGGGAGTGAGATTGCGGTCTACCGCACGCTTTACAGCCACAATAGCCTCCTTGGTTAATTATTGATGGTTCTGTTGATAACTCGATGCTGTCCGTTGTCCAAACACCACTGACAGAGCAATCGAGTATAATGTTGATTCCCTTGCGTAATCGCAAGGTAGTGTTCTTTACAATGTGGACAATACACTCTTCCACAACCATCACAAGAGTACTTGGGATCGTTGAGTTCGAGTTTCTTACCACACTGAGAACATGTGACTTGATAGTTCGTATGCATCACTTCTCCTTCTTGATCGTTTCGAGAAGATCGCGAACAAGCATGTTGATTGCTTGGTTCTCTGGAAGATGACGGTGACCGGAGGCATTCCCTTCACACTTATCTTGAATTGTGTCATACAAGGGCTGTGATTCAGGATATCTCCCAATATCCATCAAGATCTTCGTCAGCTCTTCACGAACAATCTTCCTCACATATTCGTGATCGATCCACTCATTTGGAAACTTCGCAGGAAGATGCATCCTCGTGACACCTGGAGGGAGCGGTTCTTTTCCAAATGCAGTATCATCGACCAACTTATTCAATCCATCACTCATGCTCATTTTTCCTTGATCGTCCAAATCTTCGAGTTCTTGAAACAAGGTTCCATCGGAAGATCCGTAGATGTTTGTTTCTTGTTCAGAAGGATCTGAATACGTTTCTTGGTCATCAGGAACCTGAGACTCTTCAGATAGACGTGTTTCACCACACATCGCATCAAGATGTCAGACGGTACTGTGAATCCAATCGACTCATCCAACTTGAACAACCCAACGAAATGTGTTGTTCCCATCAGAAGTCGATTGTACTTGGAACCATCCGTCACAAGTTCCAACGTCACAGTATTGAGATCGTTGGTGTTCATCGTGACGAGAACTAACCCTTCTCCCTGATCCAGTTTATCACCGACATACACGACATCAGTCTTCACACCGGTTGCCATCAGGTTCGATCGTTTGGAGAACTCTGTATAGCGAACGGTACGAACACGACCACTCTTCTCGATCACGGTGAAATCATCCCCAACCGGATAACAACTGTAGTTACTATCGTCGATATACTGAGTTTCATTCACTCGGTAGATCGTGTTCTCAGCATGGTTCAAGATGATCGTGTGATGTGCGAAGTAAGGTGTGACTCGGAACACGTCACATTGGAACTCCTTCTGCAGATCGTAGTCTTTCGACAGGAACTGTGGAGGGATATTCGGATAGGGTGTTCCACTCAGATAAGGGATCTTCTTGTGCTTCGTAGAAGGATAGATCATGATCTCGATATCACGAGACTCCCAACGACTTACCAAAGAAGACAACTCGGTAAGATCCTTCGCTTGGATCACACCAGAACCTTTCATCTTCAGTGCACAAGTGAACCGATTGAACTCGGTCTTACGAGTACACTTCTTACCGTATTTCTCCTTGATCTTGAGAACCTGTTCACTGACGATCTCATCCACCCTTCCGAACTGATGCTGAAGATCATTGATGCGTTTCTTCACATCTTCAACCTTTGCAACCAATTCGGCTTTGCCCTGATGGGTGATCTGATGCATCTGAAGTCGAGACAAGAACTTCGCTTGATACTGAGACAACCCGAACGCCTGACACAACGGTTGGATCGTTGCTTCTTTGTTCTCTGCTTCCTTGAAGATACGAAGAACTTTGTTTGTGTTATCAGCGATCACAACCAGTGCAGTCAATTCACGATATTCATTGAAGAGATCCACATTGGTCTGTTTCAGGTCGGACACGATCGATGCAGTACGCATCTGATACCAAGCATCCAACAGTGTGATCGGATCCATGCAGAGAAGCTTGCCTTCATGATTACAGAAGTTCCAGATCGGTGCTCTGGACATCGTGAACCGTACCGTCTTCTTCAAAGTATCCAATACTTCGAAAGGATCACCACCTCTCTTCAGAGGAAGTTCCACATCACCCATCATCTTACCTGTGGTGAGGTCAAGAACTTCCGTGAAGTTCGATGTAACGAAGGATGCTTTCTTAGTCAACTGACCAAGTGGTTGTTTCACACATTTGGAGAAGTCCTGACCGAACGGGATAGTGCGGATATTGATCTTATTGGGATGCAACTCCATCACACCACACGATACCAACGATGTATCGAATTTACCTTCGCTATAATCCTGCAGCAGCTCTTGTTCATTCAAGATCAAACCAGCGACCGGATAGTCAGGGATCAGATACTTAGCATACTCTTTGTACGCTGTTGCAGCACTGATCGAGTTGTGATGACGTAAGTTGATATACTTCATCACAAGATCACAGACTGAGTTCAGGTTCAGATGAGGAAGTACTGAACGGAATCCGATCGCGATCCCTTGAGATCCTGTCAATAGAGCCATCGGGATCACCGGGATCAGATACGCTGGCTCCACTCCTTTTCCGGTCTCTCTTGGAACATACACCAATGTTTTCTGATTGGTGTAGTTGAAGTAGATATCTCTGGCGAACTCAGCGCTGGTTACGTCAAGATAACGAGGTGCTGCTGGATCGCCACCACCATACGCACCGATATTACCTTCACTGTAAACCAGAGGTTGACATTGGTTGAACGGCTGTGCTAATCGAATCACTGCATCATAGATACCGCTATCACCATGTGGATGATATTGATGCATGCAATCACCAACAACAGCTGCTCCTTTGATACGGTCAGTACTGTCTCCGATCGTAACTAAAATACGTCGATGGACCAATCTCAATCCATCGATATAGTTCGGTAATGCTTCCAGGATGGTGTACTTCCCATACTGCTCCATGTTCATCACAGAAGCATCACTTGCTGATATTTCACTTCTGAAATCTGTTTCCATCATAACTCCTAGGGTGTTGTGTTCTTGTATACTGTGACTTCTTGCTATAGAGTTATATATACTTGAAACTAGACAGAGCGTCTACTGGTGTTGGATATCCAACACCAGTAGACGGTTGTATTACAGATACAATGTGAAGTGATGTTACTTCTGTGCTTTGTTGATCGCAGCGATCAAGTTCTTGGAAGAAGTCACATTGGCTTTGATAATGTCCTTGCAGAGTGCAATACAATCTCTATACTGAGACATCGCCTCTCCAGGATCAACACCAAGGTCTTTAGTCATCGTCTGATGTCTGGATACTTTACCCAGCATATCTTCAAATCCTTTCTTCAAGTCACCCAAGACGTCGAAGAAATACTCGTGATTCTCACAAGCAATAGCTGCTACTTGAGCAGATGGACAATCACGTTCATTGCTCTGGCTCAAGTCAGATTCAAGATCTTTCCGGATCGATGTAAAGTTCCGATCAGTGGATTCTTTCGTAACGCCCATGAGGATCCCACCAGCGAGACCTTTCATGTATTTGACGACTTCGTTGATGGTGCGAAGTGAAAGAATGATCACCGGAAAAGGATAATTGCAGTTGTCCGTCTTCTTCTTAGCTTCATTCAGTTTGGATTTGATGCTGTTCACCGATGTGAACAACCCTCCGAGCCACTCGATGAACCTCTTGAACAAGTTCTTGATCGCTTCCCAAGCTCTCCCAAGAACACCTTGTTTCTTCTCTTCCACTTCCTTCTCAGCATCACCAGTCTGATCGCTTTCCATAGAGGAGAAGTTCTCACCGTACAACTGAACGATACTCTGAGTAACTCCACACTGTTTGATCGCTTGATGGATCGATTCCAGACTGTGATACGTGTGAAGAAGTACATCCACTTCTTCCAAACTATCTCGAAGTGCATCTTCAGCTTCGATCAAGTGGATCTGATCGACAAGTGCATCAACGATCGTACGTTGGGGTTGAACAACGCCCAACCCTTCCAATGCAAGACGCATATTAGGTC
>UMDH01072389.1_pt1 | contig 22913 bp, 26 predicted proteins | sample 1964441 | NCBI WGS metagenome assembly UMDH01 (sample SAMEA4835989, study PRJEB28245) | human gut metagenome | biome: gut microbiome; material: fecal sample | place: Denmark | collected 2008 | reverse complement strand
GGCGGGATTCGTAAGTTATCAGGTAACCGCCGCCGCCCTTTTCAAGTTAGAATAACTAAAGGCTGGGAAATTGTGGACGGCAAAGAAAAACAAATTTTTTCAACCCTTGGATATTTTAAAAGCCGGCAAGAAGCGATGATTGCACTTGCTGAGTATAATAAAGAACCCTTTGACATTGACACAAAAAAAGTCAAATTCGCGGACATATATGGCATTTTGTGGGAAAATAATTTTTCTAAAATGGGTAAGAGTTCGCAGGCATCATATCGAGCTGCATTTAAGAAATGCGAACCTTTGCATAATATGCCCGTAATTTCGATAAAAAAGGCGCAAATGCAAGACATTATGGAAAAGACAAGCAACATGTCAAAGGCTTCTCAAAACGCAATTAAGGTGCTTTTAAGGGCGATTTTTAAATATTGCCTTGAAAATGACATTGTGAAAAAGGATTATAGCGCATTTGTGGAATATACCGCAGTAGATAAAGAATCGACAAGAAGTCCTTTTACGGTTTCTGAAGTAAAAAATTTGTGGGCTAATTTGGATTATGTAGCATCGCCAGAAGGTGACGGCTTTTTATCTCAAGAATGGTTAGATACAATCTTGATAATGATTTATACTGGAATTCGAATAAATGAACTATTAGACATCAAAGTTGAGCACGTTCACCTTGATAAACGTTTTATTAACTTGCATGGTACTAAAACAAAGGCAGCTAGACGAATAGTGCCAATTCATAAAGACATTTTTCCATTTTTTGAAAAAAGAATTGCACTTCAAAGCTCTGAATGGGTATTTCCAGGCAATGACAATGCAAGATTAAGCTATTCTACTTACAAATACACGTTTTTTAATAAAATGATTAAAGACTTCAAATTTAATCATAACCCGCATGATTGCCGTCATACATTCGCTACATTTGCTGCTAAATCTCAAATGGATTGGCTATTAGTTAAACGGATAATGGGTCATACTTCGAAAGATTTAACTGAATCTGTCTATACTCATTCATTCATTGAAGATATCGTAAAAGAGATTGATAAATTTAAAATTTTTTAGTGTGCCGTTGGCGCACTATTTTTTTAGATGTTATTATCTGATTTAAATATTTTTAAGGATATATTATATTTTTCGTTCAAATCAAGTTGATTTAGAAATAGATTAATAACATTTTTTATATCACTTGAATTTGTATCCGTAATTTCGTATTCAATCTTAGAAATATGTGAAGTATTGTTTTTTTCCTGTGTTGTATTAGTGCTAGTTTGTGGCAACTTTTTAATAGTTTTGTATGTACCTGAGAATTTATAGTTTCTCTTTTTTTCTAGCGTATTTAGTGTTGAAAAAGCAATATTTAAAGAACTAGCGACTTTGCGTTGCCCTCCATATTTGTTATGCAAATAATCAAGTGCTATTTTAAAATGTTCATCGTCTAACGTTTTCAAATCTTGATAACTTAGTTGGTCTATTTTAATATCTTTTATCATTTTATTATCTTCCATTTTTTGAAATCTCCTCTGTTTAAAACATTTACCAATTGGATATATATATATATTTTTTTTGTGTTCGCTAATAGATTCATATAGGTCTTTAATTATTTCGTTTGGCATTATCTATCTCCACTTTGTCGATTTTTACTTTTACGCCATTTTCTACTGATTTAACAAATTGATTGTCAAGTAATAGTTGCAAATCAGCCTCTTTAAATGGAAATCTTGGAAGTATTGAATACGGCTCTATAAAACCCTCAGAATCGGATAAACAAACAAGGGTTAGATATAAGCTCTTTGCATCATTTGACATCGCTAAATAGCGTTCTGAAGCGATAACAGCGTAGCTTGCTCTTTTTTTAAGCATTTTCGGTCCCTCCGTTTTGTTTTTTAAACCAACTAAACCTTTGTTTAAAGGTTGTTTTTGGGTGTTCTCCCCTGGTTTCTAACAATGCGGTTTGCTGCATAGTTCCAGCGTGCAATGCGTGTGCCTGTTGAGCGCTTTTTTGCTCATTTATTAAAGCAACCGTTAATTCTTTTAGTTGAATGTCGCGCTCGGCTATTTGTCGGTCTTTTTCTGCTATTTGTTGGTCTTTTACCTCAAGTTGATTTAATAAAGTTTTTAATAAATTATTAGATATTTCGCCTTCTTTTTCCTGAGATTCATTCAATTGTTCAACCAAGTTGTTTCCCTTGTTAGAAAATAGCCTCAAAGCTGCATCAGATATGGTCTTTTTCCCATCTTTTGCTTTAGTAAATAGCTTTAAATCTTTGTCGATTCTTTGATATACTGCCTGGGTACTAACTCCAGCTTGTTTTGCAAATTCTTTTACACTCAAGTATTTATTCATAATATCTCCTTACTTCTAGATAAAAAGCCCAAACTGTACAGTTTAGGCTTTGCATTTGTAATTGCCAAAATAAAGTACATCCTTAAGAACGCTTACAATTTAAATTTTAATTTTTTGGGATAAAAAGTCAAATTTTTTTCAGAATATTCAGTTTACAACAAAAAAATAGCCGCCTACTTAGTAAGCGACTATTAACAACTGAGGAAATGCGTCAATTGTTAAATGTTATTTTATTACATTTTTCGACAAAAGTCAAGTTGATTTTTCAGAATTTTCAGATTATAATACTTTTAGCAATGAAGACTGGTTTTTGTAGTATGAACCTCCACACCGCACTTTAAATGCGCAATAGAGTGTTTGGGAGGTGATACTATAAAGCTTTTGTTTAGTCTACTTTGGTGGATAATAAAAACATGGTTGGACAATAAAAAACAACCTCAATCAATTAAGATTGAAGTTGTTTTCACCATAAATTATATCTACAAAGACTAAGCCAAAAGTCTTCATTGCTTTTTATTTTACTCATTTTCAAATAATTGTCAAATTGATTTTTCAGAATTTTCAGATTATAATATTATTTTGTAACAAGAGAAAGTCCGAGCAAAGGGCGGTTAGTCACTCCTTTAATTGGGGGTGATAATTTTATGACAATAGATTTACTAATTGTTCTACTGATTTTAGTAGTATTTTTTTTAATTCTAAAAATTGACATAAAAAAATAACCGTCCCTCTGCAAAGTCACGGTTATTTTAAAAAATAACTTCTAGGACTAACCGTCTTTTGAACGGTCACCTCTTGTTACTTTTTATTTTACTAATTTTCAAATAATTGTCAAGTTGATTTTCAAAATAATTAAAAACAGCCTGAATCAATAAGATTCAAGCTGAAAAAGGCTTTACGCCCAATTAAAAATATCCTCATTTATTATTTTACTCATTTTCAAATAATTGTCAAATCGATTTTACGCACCTTTTTCTGCGTACCTTTTTTTATTATATTCTTTTATTCTATCTTTATTTTCCTTTCGCCATTTTTTGCCATATTCTAGTATTTTTTCTCTATGTTCTTCATAATATTTTTTTTGCTTTTCTTTTGACCTATTTTTATTATATTCTTTTACTTTGTTTTTATTTTCCTCTCGCCATTTTTTGCCATATTCTAGTATTTTTTCTCTATGCTTTTTATAATATTCCTTGTTCTTTTCTTTTAGTTTTTCTTTATTATTTTCATAGAATTTGCGCAGTCTTTCTTTTTCTTTATCTCTATTTTTTTCTCGCCATAGTTTGTTGCGTTCAATTATATGTTCTTTGTTTGCTTGGTAATAGCGCCGATTTGAAGCTGATGACCTATAGACCCTTGGGGTCCATACGCAATCATCAAATTTGCAATTAAAGCAATCTTCGTTGCATTGCATAATACCACCTCTTTTTAAAACTAAAAGCCCCGAATATCAGGGGCTTTTAGCAATACAAATTTTTTTTTAAGGAACATAAATTTATTTGACAATAATATTATATCACGAATTGTCAGAATATTCAATAAATATGGTATAATAATATAAAATAAATTAATAAAGGATGGTTTGAATGTTTTGTAGTCTTGAAGAAGCAATAAATGACCTAAAATCTGGAAAAATTGTTTGTATATCTGACCGCGAAGACATCGAAAACGAAATTGATATGATGTGCCTTGGTGAAATTGCAACGGCTGAAAATATTAATTATATGATTACCAATGCAAAAGGGCTTGTCTGTTGTCCAATGAGCGCAAATTGGTGCGATAAAATCGGTTTTGAGCCAATGAAAAACGAAAATATCAAAGGTGATAAGCTCGGCACTCCATTTTATCAATCTGTAGACCTAAATAATGGTAGTACCGGAGTTTCTGCTATTGAACGTGCTAAAACCATCCACCACATTGCAAGTGGACATGCTGAACTCAATAGCTTTGTTTCGCCTGGTCACCTATTCACGCTCCGGGCAAAACCTGGATTGCTTAAAGAACGACTAGGCCATACTGAATTTTCAGTTCAAATGGCTCAATTATGCGGTTTAAGTCCGGTTGCAGTTATCTGCGAAATAATAAACAAAGACGGCGATATGCTGCGAGTTAAAGATTTTGAAGAATGGAACAAAGACAAAGGCTTAAAACTTTATTCAATCGACCAATTAATTAAAGAATTATACTAGAAAATGGCTTAATACCGGCTTTTTTGTGCCTTTCTTGTGCCTTACCGGTTAAAATTCTATGATTTTCTATACTTTTTTCTAACAATTTAAAAAAAGAAAAACCTTTGTATGACAAGGTTTAAAAAACAAAAGGATGGTTTTTGCCATCCTTTTCTAATTATTTTACTAATAATTATTTTCTGAAGCTAAAATACGCTCCAAAGCCTATCCAGGCTAGGTTTTTTGCAGTTCAATAATATTAATTTGTGCCTTACTTGTGCCTTACGCTTCAAACTTGACTAAATTTCATTGAACTTTTTCGTTATTGTAGCATGATAAATTTTATAACGCAAATTACTTTTAGAAAAAGTTTTCAACAGAGTTATTTACATTTTTTTGAGTTTTCAACAGCGTTTCTCGCGCGCGCATATAATCGCATATGATATGATTAAATTGTATTACTTAGAACAGTATTACTTAGAACAGTATTACTTATATTACCCCCATTTTGGACTGCATCCGTTTCCCACTGGGTCCAAAAAGGGGGTAGTGGGAAACGGTTGAAAACTTCAGGTATATTCAGCTTTGAGCCGTTAAATTAATAACATTTTCAGTGGCAGTATCTGGAATATCCAATAGTTCATACTCATAGCAAAAAGCATTATTTTTTCCTATGGGCATTCGATACACCTTTAAGTATCCGTTTTCTTTTAACTCTTTCCAAGCATTTTCAAACGCTTTATTTCCCTCTGAACAATATTTTTTTATTTGCCATTTATAAATATCTCTATCTAACGTTATTAAGCTTTGAATAAGGCTATATAACCCTTTAGCTTTTAAAGATAATTTGTTATCTTGAAGCGCTGTGTTACATACCATCGCAAAGTTATAACGTTTCTTTTTAAATATTCCGCTTGTTTCTCGTTCCATAACAATATCTCCAATCAAACAAAATTACAAAATAAAAAAGCACCTCATATTTGCTTATTACCGGGGGTTTATTGTCGATTTAAGACCCGACAATAGGCAAATATGAAATGCTTTAATATTCTTTTTCTTAAATCGACAAATATATTTTACCTCATTTCCATTAAATTTACAATTGACGGGAAAACAGAACTTTTCCAAAAATAAAGGTATTTTTTTGTGCATTTTGTCAAAATAGAGGATTGGAAAACCAACCCTCTTTTAATTACACTCTATTTCGGTTAAAAGCACCGTGCGAGACAACATTTGAAGTGTCATAAATTGTAGGTGAAGTATAAAATAATCCATCGTAAACGCCATATCCACCGGCAATATTCATTGACCCAGTTTGGCTATAACCTGATACTGCTAATTGATTGCAATTAATTCCGTGCAAAATGACTGTATTTGCATCGCCTGTTGCAGTTATAAAGCCTACACCTAATCCGTTTGTAGAATCGACTGTATACCCTCTAAAAACGCAATTAGAGATATTAGCTAGATAACCGGTCCTCAAATAAAAACCGTGCCCTTTTAGCCCTCCAAAGCCCTCAAATAAGCAATTGGAATAACTGCCGCAGCATAACCCACCATTTCCGCTTGAATCTGTCGCGGTTGAAGTGGTTATTCCTTTGAAATTACAGTTATTAGCCCGGCTGCTTGTTGCCCCGGTTCCATAAGCACTTGTAGCTGTTGATTTTACGGTTACATTGCAATTATCCATAATGGCATCTGAGCCGCTAAAACCATAAATAGTTCCGGCACTAATAACATTTATAGTGCAATTTAGAGCTTTTGATGTGATTAAGTTCATCGCTGAGCAAGTACCGCCATTATATTGTCCGGTTATGCTGCAATTTTCAAATGTTGCCAAAAATCCGCTCAAAGTATAAATATCAGAATCCGCTGTTTTGTTAGTATGTTTGGCTGATAGATTGCGAATTGTGACCCCTTGAGCATACAAAAGTGCGCCTGTTGGTATAATTGTGTCGCAATGTGAAAAATCTAAACATAATTCTTTATTATCAGTCGTATTAACAATTGCTAAACTATATGTTTTGCTTTCTTCACCATCGTAAATAATGGAAGAATCAATACCAAATTTACCAACTACATCAATAGTCAATTTGTTATTTGTATTATATACACCAGTACTTTCCAAATAACTGTCGCATAGCTCTGTTAGTAGTTTATTATCATTAGTTCCATTGCAATAATAGGTGTATTTTTCTATTTTTGCGACTTCATTTTGCAATTGTTCAACTTGATTGATAACTGTTTCTACGCCTGTTCCATCAACACTTTTAAATACTTCAAATTCAATCGGTGTTCCGGTATCAACGCCAGCTGTTAATGTTATTGAAGTTTGGGTTTTAGTATAATCGACGTTTTGAATTAATTTTAATCCGTTAATAAATACGTTCAAAATATCCACGTCAACTTGGAACTGAGAAATATTGATTGGAATAACAGTTTGGTCTTGCGTTGTTGTAGTATAAGTGCTTGTATATTGACGAATTAATGTCGCTGTTGCAACTTTTTCTTTTAAATCTTGGAACCATTCATTAAAAGCTGTGTCGTACTGCGCGAAAATGTCGGTTGTGTCCACTTGGTCGAATAATTGATGGGTAAACCCGCATAAAGTATCATTTGGGCGCTCGTCAGTTATATTTGCCTGGCTAATACTAGTTACATTTGGGCCAATTAATATTTGGCATAAAGACAATTCTTCAATGTATTCTGTGCTAGTAAGCGCTGGCGCTGTTGGTGAACTTGCCGGAGTTCCTTTTTTAATAATTACAGAAACATTTCTTGATTCTTCCGCGTTATCTCTCCTTAACACAATTCGGTCAATACGCGATAAAGAAACGCTGGCCGCATCAAGTGTTAAATTAATTATTGCGTCATTTTCAACCCATTGCCCATTCGAAAAATAAGCTTTACCGGTACTAATTTTTACTGCCATTCCACTATTGGAAAATACTTGAAATTTATCTGCATAATTTTGTAAAACACCTTTGCTAATAATCCCAGAAAAATATTTGCTCATTTGTTCGGCGGTATACTTTCTATCGCCGCTTACGCTGTTAAAATATCCATATGTTAAAGCCATTTAATCACATCCTATCCTCAAAACTTGGAGTTATAGTTAGCCCATTTTCGTCTAGGCTCTCTATTACTTCGATTATTCGAACATCTTTTTGCATATTGAACTCATTTTTTACAGTTACAATATCGCCTAAAAAATAATCTTCATTGTAAATATAGGTTCTGCCACTATTTATAGTGCCCTCGAACGTTTCGGTTCTAATATTTTCTGCTAATGTTTCTTGCCCCTCTGCTATAAGCAAATTATTATATTCAGCTTCGGTTATTTCGCCCTCATTGCTTGAAGTATTCCGCGAATCAACGTATATTTCATATCTATTAAGCCCGGTTGCAGTTCCTACCGTTTGAGTTTTACGAGCCGTTCCCTCGCCCTCGCCAGCTACTAAAGCAACATTTTTATAACTGCCTAATTCTAAGCTATAGTTAGAAGCTAAAAAATTGTCATATTCCGGCGAAAAAACGATGTGAGGGTTAGTCGTTTGATTAACTGACCTATCTATACCCTTGTATAGTTCAAAATTGAAAATACCGTTGTTTAAAGTCACTTTAGAGCCATAATAAAATTCTTGGCAAATAGCTAAAATCGCTTCGTAAAGGTTCGTTCCAGTTATTTGTTTTTCAAACGTATCAGTAAATACCGAAGTGCTAGGCGTTGTAGCTGTAAAATTGCTTATTTTGCGGTTTGAATCCGCTGAAATAATATTGTTGTTTAATAGGGTTATTATTCCATTTGCTACATTGCCGTATAAATTCGTTTGATTCCATACAATTCGCCGTTCTAAGATGCTTTTTGCATCCCTACCGGTTACAGTTAGCCAGTTCCCATTTTCTGCATCGGTTGTAATAGAAATATTTTCGATAATTCCTATCATGTCGCAGTCTTCACGAATCAAATAAAAATCTTCTTGCAATAGATTAATCGCTTTGTCTGTAGCCTGGGCGTATATTTCAAAATCCCCTGCCTCATAATATCGCGTTGTCCAAATTATGCTGCTTGCAAAATCAATTACACCGATTGCCTCAAAATTTTTGTTTAATACAAAAATATTGTCTAAGCAAGATTCCATGCGTTACACCCCCAAATATTGGTGAGTATGGATAAATTTGATATTTAAAAAGTCTGATGAATCATCTTCACAAGTATATGTGTAAAGATTATCCCCGCTATAGGATTTTAGCCAACTTGAATCTTTTTTTAGATAATTGATTAAGTTGCTTTCTATACCATTTCTTGTCAAAATAACGGATTTTTCGCCGGGATTTGTATTAATGGTTATTAAATCCGATTTTGCCATCGTATAATTTAATCCTATAAATTCGCGCGTATCAGAATTGTAAATAATAGGATTTTTTACCGTTCCAGTTGCACGCATTTCGATAATTAAACCATTATCAACCTCGCCCTCATTTATTAATAGACATTCATAAGTGCGGTCAATAGTGCTAAATTCTTTGCCTGTCGATGCAATATCAAAAGGAAATTCAAAAGCTGCTAAAATTACTGATAAATCTATAACTAAATCTTGAGCTGCGTTGAAAAATGGCTGATAGCACATTACCGAAATTTGGACTTCTTGACGTTGGGCAAAAAAATCATCTTCAAAATTTTCGACATAACCCTCTATGTATACGTCTCTTGAGCCGTTTTTGTAGTAAATTTTGCATTTTTGCTTAACTCTAAAGTATTTATATAAATTAATCCGGGCTGATTCAATATTACCCTCTAAAATTATGTTAAATACTAGGTTTCTTGATTCGATTCTAGCATTATTCAAAATAGAACCATCGTTTGTAGTAATAGATGCAGTACTCATTGTTGATGTTGGAGGGTTAAGCCCGCTAATTCCAACAACAGAATAATTGCTGTTGCTAGATAAATCGATAATTTCGCCTTTTGCATTTTCAATTTTTAATGTGAACAAATTTTACCCTCCTATCTTGCAGCATATCTTAGTGCATTTTTAGTCTGGCGGTAAATATCTAATCGGCTTAATGATTTTGGACTATTGTTAGTTTGATAGAAATTAATAGTATTTCCGCCGTTAAATTCGGTTCCTACGCTTGAATTATTCGCATTGCCTCTTAAACTATCAGCTAATTCAACAGCTACTTTTTGCAACCATTCTTTATTCTTTTCAAGTGGTACAACTGCTTCAGCTCCGCTGCCTTCTAAAAGTCCAAGTTGGCCTTTTCTAAGAACTCCACCTTTTGCCAAACGCGGTAAATGTCCAATATTAAATCCTATCGTTTGACCGCCAATTTCTGGTACCCAGTCTGGTACTTCAAAACTAAGCGAATTAAGCCCATCAATCATTTTATTAATACCATCAATAACCCAGTTTATAGGCGCTTTAATTGCATCCATAGCCGCGCCAAATGTATCCCCGAACCATGAAGCCACCGAGCCAAAAACATTCTTTATTCCGTCCCAAATGCCCTGGAAAAAGCCTTTTGCTTTATCCCAAACACTCTTGATAGCTTCCCAGGCACCACTGAAATCACCGGATAAAACACTTTTTACTACAGAAAATACTCCGGAAATTCCAGCCCAAACTAACTTAAAGTAATTTACTACAGTGTCCCAAACAGTTTTTATAGCAGTCCATGCTGTTTTAAACATACCTTCAAACCATGTAGCAACAACAGAAAAAACTTTTTTTATGCCTTCCCAAATTCCACTAAAAAATCCTGTTACAACGCTCCATATCGTTTTTATTGCGTTCCACGCTGACTGGAACATATTGCCAAACCATGCAGCGACAACTGAGAAAATAATTTTTATAGCATCCCAAATTGCTTGGAAATATGGTTTTGCTTGGTCCCATACTCCAACAATCCAAGCCCAGGCATCCTGGAATATTTTAACTATTCCATCCCAAATTGGACCTATAAAAGCTAATATGCCTTCCCATAGCCCAATCCAAAAATTGCGAAAATCTTCACAATTATTCCATAACCAAACAAAGGCCGCAACAAGCGCTGTTATTGCTACTATAACAAGTCCTATTGGATTAGCATTCATTGCCGCATTTAAAAGCCATTGCGCCGCTGCTACTATTTTAGTTGCTGCTGCTCGGGCTATTTCTGCAACTTTTACTAAATCTATTTTTGAAGCTAATTCGGCAATTTTTTTGCCTGCATTAACGGCTGATGTTCCCATTTCTGCAATATCTTTTCCAAACTGATATGCTTTCATTGCAACTAACGCTGCTACGACCGAACCAATCGCTCCAATAATAAAGTCTTTATTATCAATGACCCACTTAAAACCGGCCTCTAATTTAGGTAAAGTATCATTTATAAAACCTTCAAAGGCATCTGCTAAATTACTTGCCCATTGCTCTATATTATCTTCGCCGACTAACTCCAACGCTTTTTCAAGAATTTTAGCAAATCCATTTGCAATTGCGGTTGTAATTGGCGCTATTTTTTCAGCTACTGTTGCCATAGTATCGTTAAGGTCTGCTTGCGCCTTATTACTCTCGATAATGTCACCATTAACAGTTTTATATTTTTGCGAGGCATCGTCATACATACTATTAAGGGTATTCATTATTAAAGTTTGGCGGTCTTGCTCGCTGCTAGTAGCTGCTAAAGCTTCGTTAAAGGCATCTTCAACCGGCAATCCCTCTTCAATTCCTTTATTGAATGCCTGTTGAGCTGCGCTGCCATCTCCTAGAACTTTTGCCCAGCCTTCAGCACTCAAAGTCGACCAGTTTAAGGCATCGGCTAATGGACCCGTAACTTTAGCAACTTTGGCCGTTTCGTTGGCAGCTTCTGTCAATCCTTCAATTGGCAATGATGCGCCGAATGTTCCATAAATACCAGTACAAATATTTGTCCAGGTTGCTAATTCTTCTTCATTTCTGGTAAGTTTAGCCAGATGGTTTACTGCCTCTGTTGCTTGTCCGGTATCGCCTAATATTCCGTAAAAGTCTTTATAGACCTTTTTTGCGGCTTCAGCACTGAATCCATTTGTTGTAAATGCTGTTTCTACCTTGCCTAGTTCAATTCTTGTCTCCCTCGTGTTTTCCATAAGGTTTTTAAAGCCGGAAATTAGTGACTTAATGCCATCTGCTACTAAATTAGCTATGGAACCTTTTAAGACTGTAAATCCGCCGTCTAAATCTTTCATGCCACTTTCGGCTTTATCTGCGGATTTATCCATTTCATCTAATACGTCTGCTACATCTCGGCCGCTTTTTTCGGCTTCTTTTTCAGCTTTTTCAACTTGGCCTAATCTATTTTCGAAATTTTTATATTCTTTTTCAGTATTAGAGACTTTAGCTTGCTGGTTTAATATGGTAACACTTAATTTTTCATGGGCATTTTGATTTGATACTATTTCTTTTTCAACAGATGCTAATTGTTTTTGGTATTTTTTGGCTTCGTCTGAGTTTTCTCCATATGTTGCCGCTGCTTGCTGATATTTAGCCCGCAATTCTTCAGCCGATTTTACATTTTTATTCTCAGCTTCTTTGATACGTTCTAATTGCTCTTTATACGCATTTAATTTAGTTTTTTCTGCGTTTAAAGTAGTACCTAATTGGCTTAATTTAGCTTTGATTCCATCGCTTGATTTTGACCAATCATCCATCCCCGCTGATGCAGCTTTAAATTGAGCATTTGCTAGCTTTATATCACTGTTAGCTTGAGATATTCCATTTTTTAAATCAGTTATATCGGCTCTAAATTTAATTGTTACATTCTCATTATTTGCCAAATTTAATCACCCCTTTAAAACCACGAATCCCCCGCGTGTTTTCTGATTACCGCACCGCCTTTTTTCCGTCTTTTGTTCAGCTTATTTTGACGCGCAGTATAAACATTTAATCTACCAATTACAGAAAATACTTCATAAGCAGGCATTTTCCGAACCATAAACGGGTCAAGCGATGGGAAACGCTCACACAATCCCATATTTATTTCAAAGAAAATTTGATAAAGTGTGCGATTGTCAAACATACTGACCGCATTTTGCGACCCTTTGCAGGGGATTGATTCTATTCATTTAAAAGCATTTTGAACAACGCCCAAAATTACATTTTTTACCTCGCTAACCTTTGCATTTTTTAGTTCTTCTTTGGTTAAACCTGGGAAAACATCTTGCAAAAATAACGAAATTTGAGGCACTCCACGACCCAGCGCTTTAAATACAATACTTGTCAAATCATCATTTGATAGTTTATTGCCAGTGATTTTATCGAGTTCAAGAGCATTTATAATGTCTTCTACTGTTCCATACATGATTTCATAGTCATTTGCGGTATATGTTTTTGCGACTGTTTTTACGCCATTTTCGATTTTATAAATATTTAATTTTAGTTCCATATTTAACCCTCCAATTGTTTTTATTTTAATAAAGGCGGGCTTTAAACCCGCCTAATAGTTAAGATTATTAAGAGTTTTATACTGTATCTGGTGTAGTTACTGTTTCAAAGAATTTTGAAACGTCAGCGCCATCATATCGAGTGTCAACAACCATTGCTTTTACTGAACCACCATTTGTGAATGTATGCGTTGTGGAAATTCCTGTAAATGTAAGCTCAGTATTATTAGTGTCTGTGCCGTCATTTTCGGTTGCATATGTTTCTTCTGGAATAGCAAAGGTGCCTTTGTATCTCCAAACGTATCTATAACCGCCGTCAGTACCTTTTGTTCTATAGCCAATAGCAAAATATTTTGTGCTTCTTGCACCCTCAATCATGCGGCCTTTTGTTGAATCAAAAGTTTGTCCGGTAATATCTGCTAAGGTTTCTAATTGCAACGGCGCACAAGTAATTGTTATTTCGTCAGAACCGGTGGAATTAACAACAATCATTGGTTTGTTGTCATAATATTTTGTTTCGCTACTGCTTTCTGTAGTACGGCCAATTTCAGCAACCGGAGATAATGGTTTAACCGCGCCGGTTACATAACCGCCTTCTGTTTCGTTATCATCTTTTGTAACCTCGGCATAAACTAAATTATCTACGCCTCTAAATTCAAATACGCTATTTGTTCCAGATGTCGCCATATTTATTCCTCCTTATAATTTTCGATAATATAGCAAGTTAGCATACAACCAGTATGCGTTTGAACATCGCTGTTTGCATCAATGGGTTTGCCCTCAAAAACAAAACCCTCTGATTTTAACTTTTCTTTTGCCAGAAGTGGCACATTTTGGACCAATAAAGGGTCCGTTGAGTAGAAGTATAGCCAAAATCCCCAACTGCAAGATTTAGGCGCGTTGTTATAATGGCTTTCTTCGTCCGCTTGAAATACCCAGAATGTGAAAAAAGAATCTGGGTATTCTATGTCTGAATTTAAGCTTCCCTGCAAAAAAACAGGGTATCCTAGCTGTTCTAAAGTGTGTAAGAAAAGGCCTTTCATACATTCACCCTTTCGTTATTGCATCTAAAAAAATGTCTTCTTGAAGTTCTTGGACTTCTTTTTTTGTTTTATTGCTAAAAACGGCATTATATAAATTTCTATCCGGTGTAATTGTCGGTGTTCCATACATCAAAAATATTGATGGCAAACCGCCGTGCTTTATGTCAAAACCAACGCCGACACTCGCAATATTGCCTGACCATTCAACATTAGCTTTTTTCCGCAGCGAATCTTTTGTATCGCCAGTATGATTGAAATTATATTTACTTGCTTTCATTGCTTGCTCAATTTTAGGCGTTACATGAGCGTGCGTTGCCTTTAAAGCTTTGTCAGCTAAATCTTTAATATCTCCGCCCATATCCTCAAATCGCTTGGCTAAAATATCAATGCCATCAAAATCTAATTTGAATTTACTCATTATGCTTTGCCCTTTAACCTTTCGACTTTGAATCTCAAGTATTGATTAGCCATTTCAATATTTTCTGGTTCCCCTATAATTTCATACTGCGCTCCATTTGCAAGCGCGATTCTACAATCACTTGTAATATTTGGATTAAACCAAGTATCTATAGTTGCTGTAGCTTTTACAGAGTAAACGCCGTCTTGAACAATATCAGTTCCGCCAAATGTTCTAAACATCCCATAAATTAGAAGCCCCTCAATGGTTGCAGGATACGTTTTTTTAGATACTCCATTAACTTTAGTAACTGTTGGAATTAATAAATACATCGGTGTATTAAACCGGGTAGGCGGTGTATAAGCCATTAACTCACCGCCTTGCTCGCTAACTGGATTACTCTAAATTTAAAATATTGACTTAAATCAGCTTGCCCGGCGCCATTATTCCATAAATCAGCTACGCCGCGTGTAATACAGCCCAGGGCATCTGGGCTATTTACAATGTCTAAAGACACGCCAGCATCTACCATAAATAGTTGCACTTCTTGGATATACAATGACAATAAATTGTCATGGAAATTACCAGTAATTCCCAAACAAGTTTTAACTGATTCTAGCAAAAAATTAGTATCGGACATATTATCACGCTCTTTCAAGCGACTTAATTAGTTTTAAATCAATAAGTTCTTTTGCTCTTGCGGCCTCTAAATCTAATTCATCGCCCATAGCCATTTCTTTATTAAACTGAGCATCAAAATAAGGCTCGATTACAACATACTTATTTGTCTCTTTTTTAGATTTTGCCAAAACTTGTCACTCCTTAAGCTGTTGCAGCCAATGTTACAACTACAAAGCCGTTTTTAATGACAACGTTTCCGCCGACCATAGCTTCACCGCGGATTGCTAATAAGCCCTCAGCAAATTTATAATCTTCAGATACGTTGACTTCGTAATCACCAAATAAACCTAGTTTATAGCAGCTTGGGTCACCATAAACCATAGTTTGAATAGCCGATGAACCGCGAGTTGAACTAGACAATGCAGTCAAATTGCTGTTAAGGCAATATTTAACGGTTAATCCACCTTCTTTAATTACGCCTGTATTTGGATTAGAGCCATCCGGTATAATCTCATAAACGGCGCCTTTTTCGTTAGTTCCGCGCACATCTCCAAATGCGATTAAGTCAGCTTTATTCAAGAACAATACAGCATTTGTGCCGATGCTTTCATCGTTGCCATACTCAAAGACAATTTTTCTTAAAGTCTTGTCATCGATTGTTGCTGAAGTTACGCTTAATGTTTTTGTCATTGATGCCGGGCTAGAATCTGTATTTACAGCGTTTTTAATTCCGTATGGTGCAGCTGTTCCATTACCGTTTACAATCCATTCAGCTACCTTTTTCCTTAAAGCAATTAAAGCGCCCTGGCGTACTTTTTCCTCATATTGCAATGGAGTTTGTTTTCTAATTTCGCGCGATACATAAGAAAGTGTATCAAGTAAGAATGGGTTAATTTGAACCGTTTTAAATACTGGGTCTGTAGGAGCTGAAGCTGTACCCTCTGTTGCTGCTCCTGCCGTTTGCCATGAATCAATATAAGCCTCTTTGTAAGAACCAATGCCAGTCATATCTTCAATCGTTACCATGTCTACAATCGATGAAAATTGAGTTCCAGGTTCATTAATTCCTGCAACTTTAGTAGGAGTTGCAATTTGGCCACCGCTTAAAAGTGTTGCTCTTGTTTCGTTATTTTCAATTTTTAATTTTCCAGTTGTTGCAAAAGCTTTTGCTCTTTCTTCAACTTCATTTGCTTTTCTTGTTTCCATCATATCCACTACTTTTAACCCCCTATTTTGTTCTTCAGAATCGGCTGATTTTTCTTCATTTGCTGCCCTGTCCATTTCGACTGGCTCGTCCATTTCGCCGTACATTTCTTTTAATTTGTTTAATTCGTTAATTAAAATGTCGATATCTTCATTTAATGCTCTTAACTCGTTGATATCTTCACTTGCTTTACTGCGCTCTTTCAAATTATCGAGCTGCGATTTTTTTTGTTCAATTAATTCTGCTATTTTATCTTTTACCATTTAATTTAACCTCCCAAATTTCGATATCAAATCATTTTTTAATTTGATTTTTTCTATTTCTTCTTTTTTGGCTTTGGTATCCACCAATTCGCCCCTCATGCTGTCCAGCATAGTCCGGTCATTATCCAATGAACGAGTATATATTGAAGTGGCTTCATACGCAGGGAATGAACAAGCTGATATTTCCTGCACCATCTCAATTTTCTTAATTGACCTTGAGGGATATTCAGATTCAATATTTTCCCATTTATCCTCTGAAACTCTAAATCCAAAACTCATTCCGGTTATATCTCGGCGCTGAATCGCACTATATAGAGCTGCTGCCTCCGGATTATTCTTAATATCAAGTTTTGTTTTAAACCTTAATCCCTGCTCATCAACCATTAACTGGAGTGTGGAATTTTCATTATTATTTCTACTTCTTGCCAATGGAATTTTGTTTGTGTCATGGTTCACAAAGAATAATACATCTTTTAAATTAGCGCCATCCAATGCGCCCTTTTCGATTGTTTCTGAAAACATTCCGCCTATATCTGTCCTACTTTCAAAAACAATCGGCCGGCCCTCTATAACGCCTGGCTCATTCTCAGATATTCTAAATTCAGTTTGGTAAAATCTGTCTATTTTTCTATTTTCCATCTGCTTTTGCCTCCTTAAACTCTTTAATACTATTTAGCACGTCTACATATTGTAGTGGATTTAACTCTTTTAAATTTCTGATTCCATATTTTTCTAATATTCTTGCGAAAATTTTATTACTATCCTCTAGCTCGTCTATAACTTTTTTTAATACCATTGCTTCTTTTGGAGTGATTCGCTCCGTCTCAATTTCTGGCAAATCTTCACCCGCATAAATATATAATCCTAGGCCATGTCTAGCTAAAGCTTTCGTTAAACTTCTTTGAATCGCTTTATTTACGTCAAAACTTGTCACTAAATCTGCTGGTATAGATTTATTTTTATAGTCCATAACCGGTAAATATTCGATATGTTCAGTATCTTCAATTATTACTCCGGTCTTAACCCAGCAAGTGCGCCCATCCGTAAAATAATTCCAACCTTTTTCGTTTTCATAAATTCGATAATTTGCATTCGGATATAATTTTTTAGCTTCAGCCCAGGCATAGGCCCAAGAAAGGTAACTTAAATTGTTTTTTCTTTCAACATGATTATTTACATTTACGTCATAGAGCGTTTGAAATACGGATTTATTGCTCATCCAGGGCGCCCCCTGTCTGTTCTTCAGCATTTGTCGGCTCCCTATAAATATCAGCGTTGTTATAACCCCTTGGGTAATAATTATCACCATTTGGAATTGGCTCTAGGCCGACAAATTCCCGCATTTCATTGATATTAAGCGCTCCGGCCGGCGCTGCGACATTTAAATAATTAATTTTTTCAGCCATCGACATAAAATTAATTCGGGCTGGGTAAAGTACAACCTCATTTCCAAAGCTTTCCTCTCTATCAGAAAACAAAACTTTCGAAATAGCTTGTCCAAGTGATATTATGTCCGCCTCTAAAGCGTGCTCATAAAATGCCGACTTTTGCTCTGTCGTATAATCACCGCTTAAAATGGCCAAACTAACACCGTTATTGCGTAAAATCGCCTCATAAAAGAAATTTAAAGTGTCTTTATCAACTATTTTGACGTCTCTTTTAACGTCTATATATTCGCTTTTCATGTCCATTACTGCAATTCCGCTGTCACCAGACTTCAAAGCATTTTCAAATTTAGTCCGTTCATTCATCAATTCTTCTTGATTCAATAAAGAACCCACTTTTATAATTCCATTAATTGACAAAGCGCATTTAGCTGCCTCGGCTGTAGCTTGGGTTATTGTGTCATACGTTTGAAGCATCTTTAAAAGCCCCTGAGTGTCCCTAGAACCGGTCAAAGAGCCTCCAAAGTAATCTGATACCCCGTAATCTTTTTTCCAGTGTATGACCTCATTTTGTGGCAATGTGACCTCGCGCCCATCACTAAAATAAAAATGTATGTATAATTTGTCTGTTGCCTTGTCGGTTAAGTATTCAACCCTGGACGGTTTCAAAGGATAAAGGCCAGTAAAGTATTTATATCCGCCTTTTGTTAAATAATATTCCGGGTATATATACACATTTTTATTAAGCTCTAAAAGAATAGTTATCTTTTCCAAAAATTCACTTGTTGTCATCCAGGCATTGGGCCTTTTTAAAATTCTAGCAATGGAACTGTCGGTTATTACTGATTGCTTATTATCAATTAATCTTATATGCCTTGGATTTAATTTTTTAAACTCATTCGCCTTGCATCTGATTGATTGAACAACTAAGTCAGAAGCATAAATATTGTCTCCAAAAGACGTAAATGTTGGCGTATATCCTGTTTGTGTCGGTGCATATTGCAACCCTTGATTAGCTTTGCTTTTATTTTTCTTGAAAAAATCTAAAAGTGCTATTTTGCTCACATCCTTTCTCATTTCGTTTATTATCTGTTTACATATTGATTAAATTCCGAGCGATAACGTCTATACATTTCGTAAAGAATAATCGTTGTAACCGCGCCGTCAATCCTTTTGGCCGCTTGATTATTGATTTTTACTGCCATACATTGGCCGAAATTATCGACTTCAACGCTCGCATTACCAAAACACCATTGGTCTATAGGATTTTCATTGTAATTTATGCTCTGGCTCTTTAAATCTGCCTCTAAAAGTTTCATTGGATTGCTTAATGTCTGCTTATTTTGGTAAACCATTTCACATTCAAAACCGTAATAATCCATGCGATTTAAAAAATCTTTTGCAAAACGCTGGTCATAGCCGCATTTTAAAAGCCTAATATTATATTTTTTGTAAATCTCATAAAACCAATCAGCAACGACAGATAAATCGTTCTCGTTTCCTTCGCAAATCTTTAAATATCCATTTTTTGCCCATTCTAAATAACTCGCACCGCTTGAAAAGTCTGGGCTATTCTCTAATTTTGATTCTGGGATGAAATATTGCGTATAAACATATTTCGTATTGTCATTTGGTTTCATTAAAAGAATTTTCGCGCACGTTAAATCGGTAGTTTCTGCCAAATCGACTGCACCTAAAACAACGGAATCTTTGAAATCTTCAATATTAAATTTAGCTTCGTATTTATAGTCTTCCGATAATAGCCAAGCCTGGGAATTTGACTGTTTTATATTAAAATCTTTTGATAAAACAAAAACTCGGTCAGCTTTGTTTCTACTTGCTAAGTCTATTTGCTCTCTTAAATAGTCCCATTTTTTAACAATCCCTAAAGTCGGATTGGATTTTTGCCAGCTCGCTTCATCTTGCCATATTTCCTGCTCGCTATCTTGAGTATATAACCAGGGCAAAGTTCGCTCTGCCGCTATTCCGTCTTCTTCACCGTTAATAATTCTTCTACAATCGACAAGTAATTGGTCAAGCGTTCCATCATTAACGAATCCCTCCGTACTTATGATTATTAATTTCGGGTTATCTTTTAAACTCTGTGATTGTTCTATAGACTTTAAAATTACCGGCTCTTTTTGTTCATGACAATTCCCACAAATAAGAACCATTCCTTCACTTCTTATTACTATTTTTTTTGAAGGAACTTCGACGCAATATACAGTGCCTCTATAATCTATAAATTCTTTATGGGCGTTGAACGTTCGACAACTTAGTTTTCTTTGCTGGAGTACAACCCTATAAATCGTGTTATACTTCTCACTTCGATTGTCTAACATAACAGAACATTTGATAGAATACCCCGCCAACATTCCAACCGCCGCCACAAAATCACTATTTTCTTTCACAACAGAAGAATAATAAATACGTCCGTCCTTATCTGTGTATCCGTCCCATTTTGAAATTTCTTCTACAAAATCTTTTGCATATTCGCAACTCATATCTTCAAGATTAAAACACTTGTCTAAACGCTTTGCCTTGTCTGTGTCTAAAATGTAAGTGAACCGGCGGTATTCTTTCCTGCTTGAATTTATTTCTTTGACATCTTTTAAGCATTTACTTATTGATAAAAAGCGTTCAATCTTTTTTTGCTTTTTAAAAGCAATTAGAAACATCTGCCCTTTGTTAGCCCGTGAATTTTGTGTCGGTCTTTTTTCACTTTGTCTATAGTGCAATGAACCATCCGCTTGAGTTGCTATTAAAACTCGGTCATAATCAGTTAAACGTTGCTTTATCCCACCGCGTCTTTTACCAGTTAAAGGGATATAACCCTGTGTTCTACTTTCCCTAGATTCAAAGCATCCAATTTTGCCCTTATGCTCATAAACTATGTTGTGTCTTGGAGTAGTATATAAGCTTCTCCCATGACCGAGGTTATTTTTTACTAATCCCTCTTTACATTCACGTTTGATATATCGCGTTGGTTTCACAAAGGTTATTTCGCCGTTGTCCCATTGCGCCACTAAATCATTTTCACTTAGATTATCTAGTCTTTTAAAACCAGTATTTGTCAAAATTTCTGTGTCACCACGGTAACATTCATCAATAACGGCTAAATCAATATTTCGCCCTTCTTTATTCCGCGTTTTGTCCGATAACTTAAAAATTTTGCTGTTTGTAAGCTTATTTCGGATGTGCATTTGGTTGCGCCAAGTGTCTTTTTGGTCTGGGTCAATCATTTTTCGCATAACGTCCACGGCATCATACAAAATATTCGCTTGCGTATCATCATTTGACGATGCAACTATATCAGAACCAGGGTTTCCCATAATCATTTCTGTTAGCATTAACGCGCTACAAGTCTCACTTTTTGTGTTCTTGCGCCCAATTAGAAGAATTACCTTTTTGAACCTATCAAAGCCTGTATCTGCCATTTTGAAGCTATAAATAACTTCAATAAATGCCTTTTGCCATAACATCAATATCATAGGTTTCCCATAAAAAGGAGACTTAGTTAGCCTAATACAATTTTCAATAAAATCAATTCTTCGATAAGCCTCTGAAGTATCATAAATATATCTAGGATTTTCCAAATCTTTAATCAAATTGTCGAGCTGCATAATTAATTCCTGCCCGGCTTGAATTTCTCCATTTTTTATGGCCTCTCGATACTTAAAAAGCCAAGTTTTTTCTTTCTCAATCATTATTTTGGCTCCGTTTTTCAAGCGTTTTTATGTATTGCCTTAATGGGCTTTCTTCTTCTACAGAATTTCTGTTCAATACTGAGCATAAAGACTTAAAAATATTTGTTTTTTGTTGCAAAAACTCTTTGTATTGCTTTCCAGCCGCCGTTTGTCGCTGTTGCAATGGATTTTTCGGGTTAATTGCTATAAATGGGTATTTTTTTAAGCCTTGTAGCTTTTCTTCAACAAATAAATATTCATCAATCATGTTAAGAGTTAAAACTTTTATGTTTTCGTCGACATTTTCAAATATATTTAAAAGCTCTTTTTTAAAATCAGTCATAATCCGGCCCCTTATTTTTGACATCCAATTGTTGGTTGTCTTTTTTTGGGAAATAATCACATTCAAAACAACTATTTGGGTCTGTGATATCGCCTGTTAGCTTGCAATAGTAATCATAACCGCCGGATTCATTCTCGATTAGTTCCAAATAATCACACGCCATTTGCTTCAACGCCTCCCCTCAACTTGCTTCAAGTCTTTTTTGGGTTTCTTCAAGCCGTTTGCAGGCTATCTCAAAATATTTAGCGTCTTTCTCAATCCCGATAAAATGGCGTTTTGTGTTTAAGCAAGCCTCGCCGGTGCTGCCACTACCCATGCAATTGTCTAAAACGGTTTCGCCAGGGTTTGTATACGTTTTTATTAAGTATTCAAGCAACGCAACTGGCTTTTGTGTTGGGTGCAGTCTTTTAGCGTTGCTGACCTCTTTGGCCTGTGAGTTGAAGCATAAAACGTCTACCGGGTGCCTTTCACCGGCAGAGCATCTTGAAATCTCTTGGTGGGTCGGATAAATTCCCGTTTTAGAAGCGCCGCGTTTTTTTTTGTACGGTTCAAACTCCGTGCGCATTTGCGGGTTATACGTTGGCAGCTTTTTATAAAACACAAAAATGTTTTCGTGGCTTCTCAATGGCATCTTTTTTGCATTTAAAAAGCCCGCCGGCGCCACTTTGTCCCATATCCACTCGTATCTAAAAAGTTTAGGCTGGCTGTTTATAAGCTTTGCGCCAAATGGCAACTGGCTAAATAGCACAATTGCGCCGTTGTCTTTTATAACCCTGGTGTATTGCTCCCACAATGGCTCAAATGGAATCACATTGTCCCATTTGCAAACCGTGGTTCCATATGGTAGGTCACATAAAATCATATCAATGCTTTTTTCTGGTATATCTTTCATTAAATCCAAACAATCACCGTGCAATAACTTCAAAACAACCACCTCTTTTTCTGTAAATTCTTAAATCCTTTTAAACGCTTTTAATTGCCTCTATTTTCGATTTTAGCTTTCCTTCATAGTTTTACCCTCGGAATCTTTTTCATCGGCCTTAAAATCGATTTTAAGA
>UMDH01018574.1_pt1 | contig 22927 bp, 47 predicted proteins | sample 1964441 | NCBI WGS metagenome assembly UMDH01 (sample SAMEA4835989, study PRJEB28245) | human gut metagenome | biome: gut microbiome; material: fecal sample | place: Denmark | collected 2008 | reverse complement strand
ATATATATCTATGAGATTAATATATATCGTGTGTGCATGCGCCTGTCTATGTATGTGCGTGGTTGTCTTGCGAAGCAAGTACAACCGCATGCGCGTAAGAAGTATATATTATTGCTCTCTCATATCTCAGCATTGATATAACGCTATATAGAGCGCACGCCCGGATGTGCGCTTGTTGTGTGGGTGCGATTATTACGTAGCTTGCAGTGCCGGTTGTGCCTTGCACGGAAGTTCCGTTTGCATCGCCATAGCTACTTGCCTGGATGAAGGCAGGAAAGAAGGGGAGGTTACGAAGTTCGGGAACTGGAAAAGTAGGGCTTTCTGTTTTTAGTGGCTACTTGTTTTTTTGGTGTTGTTTTCCTTCATTATCGGCTGTTTTATGTAAATATTTGTGCAATTACGTACTTTATATGTGAACGAGGGTTAAAATACGATACTTGGATATATTTTTAACATTCAATTAACATATATATCAGAATAAAGCTGTATATTTGTAGTGTCGAAAGGGAATAACAGTAGTTAAGCAGAAATAGGAGGCTTAACAGGAAAAACTGGAGTAAACAGTTTACCCGCTTAGGTTAGCGTTCATTGGCATGTTTACATACTGGAAAAGCGTTGACGTATGAATAGTTGCACTGGACAACATTACATGCGACGGTAGGCGCTGTGAATATATAGTGTTAAGCAAGTGCAATAAACGTAATTGCAGCAAGTATGTAGGAAGTCGTTACCTATACACTACTTGGCTATATGAATGATATGAAGAAGGAACGGGAAATAGGATATAAGCCTACGGATATATAGAGCTATGATATATAGCTGTTATCTGATAGCCATCCGATTTTCCCGTACTTCGCTGTAATGCAGCCTTAAGACGGTTACAAGCCCGTGGAAATGCAGAGTACAGAAAATTGAAAATCAATCACTTAAAAATATATAATTATGAAAACTTACGATTATCTGGAGAACGTGAAAGAAGACGTTAGAAACTACATTGAAGAAAATAAAATCGTAGTAACAAGCAGCAACCGCGAAGAAGTGGAGCAAGAATTGAACGATACGTTGTTTGTAAATGATAGCGTAACGGGAAATGCTTCCGGCTCATACACATTTTCAACGTGGCAAGCAGAAGAAAATCTTTGCCACAACTTTGAATTGTTAACGGAAGCACTAACTGAATTTTGCTGTGATTTATCCTACCTTGAAAAAGGTGCAGAGGCTTGCGACGTCACAATACGTTGTTACCTTCTTGGGCAGGCAATTTCGGAGGTATTGGACGAAATAGAAATAGAAAACGAAACGGAGGAGTAAACTATGAGAACTTATACTATAGACGGATGCAACGAAATGTTTTTAACGTTGCAAGAAGCAAAGAAACATATATGGTTGGCTTATACGCCAAAGGAATGTATTAAGGAACTAACAGACACTTGTATAGTTGGCTGGAAAGATGGCGAAGTACATTCTTTAACCGCTATCAGAGTAAATAAGAACGGAAAAGTTAGTTATGGTAGAACTGTTAAATATTAAAGTCACGGGAGGACAAAGATATGATTTTAGATATCAATAAGCAATTGGATGAAATTTTAAAAGAAGAATTACTGCAAGCGGAAGTGATAACAACCGAATGTGGAAAGATAATGCGCTTTCCTAATTTGGATGTACCGGATGTTTGGGAGGTTTTCAATAATGATGGAGAAATGAGAAAAGGAACAATTTATGAATGTCTTACCTTCCTCTATCCATCCGAAATAAAATAAAGTAAAGTTATGATTAACAAGAATAAGACCTCAAAAGAAATTAGAACGTATAAGAACTCTAACAGTAAAATAGTAAGTATTAACAAATAAATAATATAATATGAAAACTTATAAAATATCAGATATTAGCATATATCCTTTTAACGAAAACGGAAAGAAATTTGTTGAAGAAATTAGATGCTACCTAAATACGAATGGAAAGTTAACCGAAAGAATTAATAACATTTTCGATAATGGCTGCCATTCACATTTTTACGATGTTTCAAATAATGGCTGTGAAAAAATTGGTGGATGTATAATAAATTATAGGAAAATTTTAAAGCGATATCTTTTTAAAACCCATGATAGGTGGCATGAATGCTATAGCATCAATAAAACAAGCATACGCAAAAATTATAGCGGTGTAACCGAAATAGTAGAACTTAAAAGTAAATAATTAAAAATTAAAATGATATGAAAAAGTTAGAAACAAGTCAGATAATAGAGAACGTATTGTCAAATGGAGTAATAACAGAACGCGAAGTATTACTTTTGAAAAAGCGTGCGAATAATGGTGATAATGAGGCGGCAAAATTTTATCCTGGTTGTGATACCGAAATAGACGTAACACCTGAGCAAAGCGCGAAAGGGCATAAGTGGCTCATGAACTTGTATAAGACACCTACGGGCAAGGAACGTAAAAACAACCCTTTCGGATATAGGGAAATGAACATACTTGATAACTACAAGGGTGAACGCTTTCAATTTGTAGGTTTTTATAATGATGGAAATAGATGGCATGATTATTATACACCTATATATTCTTTGTGTGGTATGGAGTATTATGTAAATAGTGAAGGCATTCAAATAATTGGATAATATGGCACGAAAACGGATTAATAGATGTGCTCTACTTATTTGTAGGGCATATCAAAACAAAGTATATTTTTTCAATGTATAATTAATAAATAATAAAACTATGAGTATAACAGATTTTTATAACGGACGCTTTGTTAGCGGTAAAATATTAAAGCGTGATTATCGCATTATATGGCAACGAATTGTAATAGCTACAGCCGCTTTGTGTGGAATGTTCATTTTTATGATGGCTATTCAGTTAATGTGTTGGTTATCTAATCTGTGTAACTACGTTTTTAGGTAATAGCATGAAGTTAATAACGAAATTTAAGCCCGAACTAAAAGAGTTTATAAGCCTGCAAGGGTTGAATATCAATGATACAATGAAGGCAGTGAGAAACGGAAATCTGTTTATTTATAAGGCAGAAACAAAGCGCGAAATATTGTATCATGGTATTACTAATTTAAAGCACCTGTATATATTATCAGAGCATAAGCTTCCATTATAACAAAAAGTTATAACTGTTTTGGTAATATATATAATATATATAATATATATAATATAACAATAAAGTAGTGTATGAAAACTTATAAAAATTTTGAAGAAGACTTTGAGAAGGCAAAAGCAAACATAGAACTTCAGGAAAACATTGTGTCTGTAGGCATTCCAAAGAAACAAGCGGTTTACTTTAATAGCATATCAGTAGATAGTAAGTACAGCATGGGACAAAGAACGTATCTATACGTAGGTGATAAATTGGTGCATTGCAATGATGAAAGAAAGTTTTATGTAGGGCACAACAAATTTATTGAAACACACGGAAAAATAGTTGTCCGCTTCAACAAAGGAGAATTTAAAAAGTATATGGCTATGTGCGAAGAAATGTATAAAGCCCTTGCAATAAAGGCGAACGCATCTAAATATATTTCTTTAGTGGATAACATAAAAGACTTTATAAAGCCTAATATTGACCTTAAAAACAGCCAATTTAACAAGAGCAAGGGAATAGGGTGTGTTTACATAGAAAAACAATTTGTATAACTTCTAAATATTAAAAACTATGGCATTAATAATAATTATCGGATTTATTGGCTGTTTGTTATCTGGAGAACTCATTAAATTAGGCAGATAATGGAAAAGTTCATGCTTCTACTATTGGTGTGGGATATTGTGGCTTTATTTGCCATCATACTACGTCCTAACTTCAAATATAGTAGTGATGTTATCAGTTGGCTTATAGCCGGAATAGCTTTGTCTGTAATAATAATAATCAGTTAGTAATAAGATGGATAAATATGTTTACTACCTTCGTGTATCAACGAATAAACAAGGTGATAGCGGTTTAGGGTTGTCAGCCCAAGAAAAGACTTGTATAGACTATATTAATAGCAAAGGTGGAATTATTTGTGGTAAGTTTGTAGATGTGGCTTCGGGAAAAGACTATTCCCGTGTGGAGTTGTGGAAAGCTATAGAGTATTGCAAAGCTAATAGTTGCACCCTTGTAGTGGCTAAATTGGATAGGCTTTCAAGAGATGCTGAGTTCGTTTTTCATGTAGTAAATACGGGCATAGATATATATTTTTGTGACCTTCCAGTAGTAAATACTATGGTATTAGGTATCTTTGCATCCGTTGCACAATACGAACGCGAACTAATTAGCAAACGTACAAAAGATGCGTTGGCAGCAAACAAGGCACGCGGCATATTATCCGGCACAGCTAATAGCAATTATCGAATTGACGAAGAAAGTAAGAAGCAAGCAAGTAGAGCAAGTGCAAGAACGCGAAACAGAAAAGTAGTAGAAAGTGCTGAGTTCGCTTGTTTTTGTAGAATACTACGAAAAGTAATACCTATGCTGAATGAAAATTCTACAGATGAAGAACTGTTCTTTTTGAATTGGACTAAATACCGTACAAGTTTTGTTCTCACTCAGTGTCACAAAGCGGAAATAAAGGAACTCATGCAGGAAGCCAATAGAAACAACAACAAATTGTTTATCGGCATTGACTTTACGAATGCTAATTTTTATCAGTATATTAGTAGCCGCGTACAAGCTACGTTCAATTCAATTTCTAAATATAAAGAATATAATAACCTATAAACTAAAAGGATATGAGAATACTTCAAATTGCCCTAATAACACAAAAGGGTAACGTCTTTAATGTAAAGATGCAGATAGACGAAATCGTATATGAAAGCAAAGAAGAAGTAAGGCAAAAGCTACTTTCTGTATTTGCCAATAGGAAGGATGCTATAGTAGACGTTGTAATCCATTCCATACAAGACGAATTAGAGCTTTCCAATTACTCCAATGAGCAACTTAAGGCTGAACTAAAAAGAAGGGTAAATATCGCGCGTATGAAAGCAATTAGAGAAAAGCCCAAGTATTATTATTGGGAAGGAACTGTAATTGAGATTCTGAGGCGATATAATAGGTTTGCCAAGTGGAAGTTTAAAATAGATTCCGAAGAACTGTTGGCAAGTGGAAAGTTTTCGTATTTGAATAGATGGCATGCATTTGAGATGCTAAGCGGTGCTTTCAATATGACAACTGCACCAAAAGTTGGGGATAGGGTCAAATTAAGATATCGTGTAGTAAAAAGCCATTTCCGTTCCTATATAGATTCTAAAATCGTATCAGTAATAGAACGGGCTGACTTGTCATAATAGCAGGCAGTGAATTTAAGACAAACGAATAAAAGCAAAAAATATGAAGTTTAATGAATTGCCGGAAAGCATTCAGCAAAGATTAAATGATGAACGCTTAAAATTGAGTAACAGAGTAATTAATAATGCGTATGAAGTTTTGCTGTATAATCAGTCGGGTACACGCTTTTTCCATGCAAGAAGAAAACAAAGCTCATGGCAGGACAATAAGGGAAATTATTTACCCTTTGGCGGTGGCTCTGAATGGAATATACGGTATGGCTGCATAGGATTTGCCCGTAAAAAACAAGTAATGGGCTATGATTATGAGTTAGTTCGTACCAAAATTTATTCTAAGTCTGCAAACGGTTCAGTTGTGCCAACAACAGTTAAAACGAAAAAGGAGGTTATTGCCGTGGCGAAAGCAATAGGCATATTTAAAGTTTAATTCGGTAGCCATTGGGCTACCACAATACATACAGTTATGAAAGCAATATTAATAGCAACAAAAGAAACAATTGACGTAATAAAGGCTGGGGAATATACCAACATTTACGTAACAGAGGACGGGAAACAGTCGTTCTTAGGTGATGAACTTATTCTTCTTGATGAAGTGAAGAGAGAAGCAAAGGGGCGTGATTGGGAAGAGGTTAGGATAAATGCTGCAATAGCAACAATGCAAACACTTTTAAATAATCCACAATATGAGAACAAATCAATAATATCCATAGCTTACATGAGCATAAGTATGGCTGATGTATTGGTTAAAAAGCTGAAAGGAGAATAACTATGTAAAAGTTGAGGTATGAAACATATATTGGATTGGTATAATGAAAATACTCCTCAAAATGAGGATGAATACGAAAAAGGATGCTTGACAAGTGCTGCAATAATAGCAATAATCTTCATAGCATTAACAGTAGCAATAATAAATATTTGAGGTAACTATATAGAACTTTGCACTAAAAATTATATAAATAAATAGGAAATTTAAAATATTCTATTTGTATTTGCGATATGTATTTAACGGAGCAACATATAATAACAGTCAATGACAAGAGGTACAAGGATTTAGACCGGATTTGTTTCTTATCTAAGAACTTGTATAACGCGGCTTTGTATATCATAAAGCAAGAATTTCTTGTTTCCGGGAAATGGATAAGGTCTGTGGAGCTTAACAAAAAGATGGTTGCAGAAAACAATGTTGATTTTAGGGCTATGAGCGGTTCTTCTTCCCAGCAAATACTTATGGCTTTGGATAGAAATCTGAAATCTTATTTTTCAGCCATTAAAGCATGGAAAAGGGATAACAAGAAATTTACTGGATGTCCTAAATTCCCGAAATACAAGCATAAAACAAAAGGAAGAAATATATTTTCTTATTCTTATGCACAATTTAAGCATAGAGGAGAATATATTTACTTTCCAAAGAAAGAAGGTTTGCAACCATTGAAAACCAGATGTAAGGAAGGAACGGTTAAGCAAGTCAGATTTGTTCCGAAAGCAGACTGTTATGTAATAGAATTGGTGTATGAATCGGAGGTAAAGGAACAGTTACCAGATAACAATAGATATATGTCTATTGATTTGGGGGTTAACAACTTTGCTTCTATTGTAACGAATACGAGCAATAAGGCTGTTTTGATAGATGGAAAGAAATTAAAGTCTGTCAATCAGTATTATAACAAGAAAAAAGCTAAAGTTCAATCACAATTAAAGAAAACAAATGGAAAGGAAAATTCGAGACGGTTAATGAACTTTACAAGAAAGAGAAACAATAAGGTCAAGGATTATTTGCATAAGGCAAGCAAGGAAATTGTAGGCATGTGCCTGGAAGACAACATAACGACATTGATAGTGGGACATAATGACGGATGGAAACAGGAAGTGAATATGAGTAAAAGAAACAATCAGAATTTTGTTTCAATTCCGTTTGAGACGTTCATATCAATGTTAAGGTATAAATCTGAAAGACAAGGACTAAGATTTGTTGAAATAAACGAATCTCACACGTCGAAATGCAGTTCTTTAGATTTAGAGGAGATAAAACATCATGATAGTTATGTTGGAAAGAGAGTAAAAAGAGGTCTTTTCAGAACAAAGAACGGGATTTTACTCAATGCAGATATAAACGGAGCCTACAACATCATGAGAAAAGTAAAAGGGGATGCAGCAATGCCACCCTATAGAGGGTTTGGGTATAACCCAGTTAAGAAATTTATTAACAAATAGATACAAGTGTAAACATGTATATAATTACCATATTTGATTTGAAAATGGAAAAACAACCGATTAGCATACAAGACGTGATACAAGAACTTCGCGACTTGTTCAGAGTTACAAACAGAGGATTTTCAAGTGAAATAGACGGGATATTCTTTATTGACAAAAGGCAATATTCCGCATCCGAGGTACACATGAAGCTTGAAATGTACTTCAATGACAAGTATATAATCAACGGACTTTGTAAGATATATCCGAATTGTGTGACTTATACACGATTTGAGATTAAGAACATCGACAAGCTGATACCTAACTATAGACTCATGGGAGGTTATACTCCCGAAAAGGAGGACTGAATTATGGCGAAGAGTATATTTACTCCAATGGAGAAGTTCAACGAAATTTTGGCAGCCTATAAACTTAAATCGAGTAATATCGGAGAGTATGAGGGAAAGCATATCAGAGTATTCCACAATGAGAAGAAGCTGTTTGATTACTACCCATGCCGGATGAAGCTATTTGACTACCATAATTGGCATCAGTTAAGTTATCCTATGCACGGGAACAAGGATTGGGAGAAGGAACTAAGAACAATAATCGAAAAACTGATAAAACAATGAAGAAGTTAGTAATGACATTGATTGGCTTGCTTTCACTGATGGCAAGCATGCAGGCGCAAACAGATTGGAAGAGCCAGCTTAACTATTTGTATGGTACATGGACTGTGCAGTATGTACAAGACCACAACGACAATGTAAGTACACCGCCAAACTTGGTTAGAATGAAGTTCAACCGGGATATGACTTGTACTATAACCCAAGACGGACATAAGATACAAGGCACATTCAAAGCGGAACAATTCATGCAAGGTGAGTTTGAGTTGTTTACTGGACTTTTCGTGCAAGTATATGCCAACAAAAGCAAGAAGACAATTCTGTACTTTCAAGTGTACGACATTAATAGCAACAAGGGAGTTATCAGCGTGCCGGAAGTCAAAGAGTATTGGCAGATAAAGAAGAACCTATTTGAGATAGATGATTAATAATTGTTAATAGTTTGACTTGTTTTTTGGAACTTTCAAAAATAACAGCGTTCTTTGCATTGCAATCGGGAGGTAGAATGCTCGGTGATAAACGATATTTAGGATTCAATAGCAATTCAACATATAGCTTACATTGGCACATTCTACCTGCAATCGTGCAGCCTGCCAGTGTATAGCAAATCTAAAAGCACTGGGAGTTTTCTCGGTGCTTTTTGCTTTTTTGTAGTCCTGCCATTCGGAGCAAATATATAAACTGCATAGAAGAGGTCGTACAAATGCAGCCAGTCGGGGATGTGATAGAACAACTGGGTACGAATGTTGAATAGTAACATAAATGGTTCTAAGCTGCTTATCTATTCTGTGTTGCAGCACGCTTGAAAAGGTTCAGTTTATACTGGTTAGCTTTAAAAGCGTTCCCCGAACAAGAATAAAATCTTGCTTAGGGGACTTTACGCACGTAGGTTTGTTTGCCTGGTTAACTTATTATTGTTTTATATTTATAACTATAATAACATAATTATATGAGTAATAAAAGCTATATTTCACTATTGAAAGACCCAAAATGGCAAAAGAAAAAAAACTCTATATTGGATAGAGATAATTACACTTGCCAATTCTGTGGTGCTAAGGATAAGACACTTCATGTACACCATCTCTATTATTCTGAAAATAAATCTCCATGGGAATATGAGGATGATAGCTTGATAACTTTATGTGAGGATTGCCACGAAGCTGAACACATAGAAAAGTTAGATAACTATAATTATTATATTGCATTAAGAGAGGAGTGGGGGAAAAAAGGACATAGTTCTTCTGAACTAAATCTTTTCTTATCCAATGTTACTAATACATTAAAGGGTGCTCCCAGCGAATTAAAATCTGCTCTACAAGAGTTTTTTTCTAATTCAACATTACTTCCTAACAACAAAGAAACTGCTAAAGTCAGCAAATCGGATATTGACTACCTATATGATTTATACCCAACTAAATGTCCGAATAGAGGTCGGTCAACGGGTAAATGTCGCAAGGATAAGGATAAAATCAAATCATTGCTGAAAAACATATCAAAGGATGAACTTGAATTTACCATCAAATCCTATGTTAAGCAACAGAATGACGAAGGAGGATGGTTAAAGAACTTCTCTACTTTCCTCAATCAGCTACCTGATATGGGATATGGTAAGGATGCTGATATTATAGATGGCGAAAATTCCAATTCTTCCTACATAGATAAGAGATTGCAGGAGTTGGACGAGAAAATCGAAAAATACAAATAGTATAACATCAAATGAAGAGTATTATGAAGCGTAGGGAGTTAAATATTGAAGATATTATTCAAGTCGGGTATAATCAAGTCAGAGTTGTACGTGATGAAAAAGTTTCGTGTGATGGTTGCTATTTTAGACCGATTTGTGCTAAAGATTATGAAGCATTAGGATGGAAACAAGAAAACTTTGGATTTTGTTCTGGTAATGAGAGATTAGACAATATAAATATTCATTTTGAATTAGTAGAATGATATGGAAGTAAAGAACGGAATAATAATTGATGGGGTGCTGCATGAAGCTGTGAATTATAGTAATGATAGTTCTTGTAGTATATGTTCTCTTCGTAAGGAATGTGATGAATTAGAGAATCGTTGTGATGAATGGATTTGCAGGCTTATTGATTGTAGGTATTTCGTCAATCGTGGCAAAGTGACTGATATTAAGATAGATAAGGAGGAATAAATCATGTGTAATTCAATAGAATGGGGTAAATGTGAAATATGTGGAAAGGAAGACCAGTTGGAACGTACTTATTTCTACTATTCAATACATTGTGAATGTTGTGGAAGCAAAGACGAGAATGGGCAAAATAGGCATTTTGAAATGGTAAGACATTGTAGGAAATGCCCGGCTCCTATACCTAAAGAAATACATCCATTATATAAAGCGATGGATGGTAAAACTTATCGTGCGAGTTGTTCTAATATACTTCCCATTGATGTTAGAGGGGAGTTTATCATAAATGAACCGATAATTAAGGAGGAATAACGATGGAAAGCGATAAACTTATATTAGATGCTTGTTGTGGCAGTAGAATGTTTTGGTTTGACAAACATAACCCTTTGGTTTTATTTGTAGATAAGCGTTCAGAAACACTTACAGCTAAGGACAAAGATAGAATCAGAACTATAGATGTAAAACCGGATGTGATAGCCGATTTTACTAATTTGCCGTTTGAGGATAATTCTTTTTATATGGTGGTGTTTGACCCACCTCATTTAAAAACACTTGGTGAAACCTAATGGATGGCTAAGAAATACGGTAAACTGCCAAAAGATTGGAAATCACTCATACACGACGGATTTGTTGTTGGTATAATGAAAGATACGGGAATTGCGATTGTCCGTATGTAATGAAGAAGTTGTCTTGTGATAAAGCTAAAAAGGAGAAAGAAAGGAGTGAGAAATGAAATTAAAACATCCATTAGATTGGTATAACGAAAACACACCATCGGAAGATGAAGAATACGAAAAGGGATGTCTATCTATCGCCTTGATAGTAGTAATCATTTTCATTGCATTAACGGTTGTAATTTTATCTTACGAATTATGAAATCAAAACAAGTATTATCAATAGAACAAATGAAGCACTTGCAGGAGCTTGGATTAGATACAAGCGATGCAAGTATGCACTGGCATGATGAATGCTACCCAAATATATCAGAAGATATGAAGTATAATTATGGACGATGCTATCTAAAACTTGGGAATTTAATTGGCTGCTTTCCTACTTATACTTTGCAGGATATCATACAGAAGTTACCGCCTTCTATCAATATATGTATGCTGCATATATATCCTGCTGCTGACTTGTGGTATTTCGTGTACATGGATTCTTACACCCGTACTATTCTAAGCACGAAGTATAGTCCGGATATTATGAATGCAGCCTATCAGATGTTGTGTTGGGTGATTGAAAACGGACATTTAGAAACAAACAAGTAATGATATGGAACGAATAGTAGAATTAAGAGGATTAGAAGGAGTATATTGTAGTGATGTAGTTCATGCTTATATGTCTTGCAATGCAGAAGACGTTCAAAAAGCTTTGGAGATTGGGATTCCATGTACCGGGGCTGATGATAACGGGGCATATAACATCTACTTTGATGATGAAGAAAACATATGCTGTGAATACATGCAGCGTTGTGTCACAAAGAAGTTCAAGAAGGTAGGCACCATAGAAGAAGCCGTGTTGTGGATGGAAAGTTATTTTTAATATAAAAGAGGTTATGACAGAAAAGATTATTAAAAAGGAGGACGTGGAATACAAGCTGACATGCACTTTGTCTATGGAATGGAACCGTCCGGCAAAGTATAGGTTCAAGTTACAGCAAAGAGAGCGAGGAAAAAGAAAATGGAGGGATTTATTTGGAGAGAGATATTTAGTATATACAGAGAAAGATGTTGTTTTGGAACATATAAGTAAAGATGATGTTCTGGAGCTTGCTTTTGAAGAGTACAAAAAGTATAGTCCATCTAATAACGATATGTTTTGATGAAAACACTAATTTTTGATGTGATGTTGAATGAGCAATACATTCATACGTTCAAGTACAAGTATAATCCTTTGTTTCCTATCGAGAAGGAAGAGTTAAGGAAGTTTGTAGAAGAGAGATTGCCGACATTGAAAGGAAAGAACTTTAAAATATTGTTTTGAGGTATGAATCTGATTGCTATTATAAAGAAATGGTTCTGTCGGCATGAATGGGAGCTGATGTATGAAAGGAAGGTTACGGCATGGGATGAGTTAGGATGCAATAAATATATCGCCAGATATTACGTCTGCAAGAAATGTGGCAGATACAAGAAAACCAAAAGTTATTGATATGAAACCAATAAGAGACATAAAAGATATTGAAAACTTAAAGACAGACGAAAAACTGATTGAGTTCTGTTTGAATGGTAAGGTAAATTATTACAGATTCCTATGTTTCCATCCAAGAAACACGAATTACGTAATTCTACTTAATCATTGCGAAGAACCAGAAAGGTTTTATGTTAAGAGTATTATAGACCGATTTTATATAGACTATACAACACGCGATATAATCACTTATAAGAGGGATTATGCTTTGAAAAAACTCGAAGAGTACGAGCAGGCATTATCCGAATTTGATAAGGAGGGTAAGAAATGAAACAGACAGTAGAAGAAGCTGCAAAAGAATATTACGAAAGATATAAGATTCATTTGGCAAAAGACATGTTTAGACCGAGAATAATAGACGTATTTAAATCCGGTGCCGAATGGCAGAAGGAGAAAGCTATCGAAGCCTTGTCCTCTGTACTGGATAACTGGGTACATGGCGGTGATGCAGATTGTATAATTGCTGAACTTGAAGAAAAATTGAAATAAAATGGATGAAAGGAAAGTTCTTTTGTTTAAGAAGGTGTGTTATGATGTCGGAACACGTTTTTCTTTTGTTGTAAATGGTAAGATTATCGAAACGGTTATAAGTGATGTAATGATTGATTATCATAAAAACATTGATTATGAAAAGCATTCTGTAAGGTATCATTTCTGCACTATGGACAAACATTCGTTCGATGAGTTTTCCGAAAGAGAGTTGGAAGATATGATACGCAGGGGAATTGTTTTATGTATTGAGTAATAGAAAGGAGATTGAGAATATGAAAGGAAATATATTTGACAAAATAAGAAAAGCATCTAATAAATACATAGAGTATATGCTTGCTTGTGACGATGTAGCCAAAGAAGCGCAAAAGCATATAGATTGGGACGACAATGTTTCATGTGAATATTATCCTGCTGATGGAATATGTATAATGATAGAAGAGCATGTTTGTTCTGCCGAAATATTTTTTGATTTGGTAGAAGAATCGGAAAACGGTATGGTTGACAAGAAAACTTTTATGAGAAATTGTATTTGACATGGAAAGATATAGGATTGTGAAAGAAATAGGGTATAGCGGCTGTATTCCGATAGTCGTGTATTGCGTACAAGTCAGAAAAGACAAACGTCTTTCGTCTGAATGGGTGAATGTAAAGGGGTTTGATACCTATAGGAAAGCAAGAGAGTTGTTGCATGTTTTAAACGGTGATTGATATGAAAACAATTAAGATTTCAAATTTACAAGAAGGGGATTTGTTCATATATAAAGACGTAATGTATGAAATTGTACATAAGGACAAATGGGAAACCTATTGTAAATATGTCAATGATAAAAGCCATTTAGGAGGATGGTTTTCAAGCGAATATCTTTATTGTAAGTTTAGTAATTATACAAAAGTGGAGGTTTAAGCATTATGAGTAAATATAGATACAGGGAAGTAAAGAACTATATCCATAACGAATTAAAGTTGACTAAAGAGGATATAAAGGGAATTATGATTCCAATCGTGAAAGAAGAAGTCAAACGTATCTTTCAAAACACCTATGGGAATGATGTCGATATAGAGAGGTGGGTTCGTTGTATGGTTTCCGACGAAATAAAGAAAAACGGTGATTACTCTATGATAAGGAATTTGTGCAGGGAGATAATTAAGGAGGAAATTACCGATAGGTTGTCAATTGATATAAGCCTTAAAAGAAAAGGAGATTGAAACATGAGTAAAATAAGACTAATACTTCGATGGCTATTAATCCCTTTATGGCTCGCCATATTCATTGTCTATTTACCAATATGGTATATACAAATGAGTTGGTACTATTTCAGCTTTGGGGATTATTGGGATGGCTATATAGTTTTATGGGATAGGGTAATGTTATTTCTAAAACTTAAAAAGAAACATTGATATGGAAACTCAAACGATTCAAATAAAAGGAGATAATGATGCAATAGCATACATTAATTTTGTAGATAGGGATTTAGCCGTATCTATCGTATATGGAGATAATCAGTACGATTTCACCATTGAACCCATTACCCTAAAAGCATTGGCATACGCCTATAAACTACATTGTGAAGAATGTGACGAAAAATACAATAAGGTATGAAAGCAAGAGTAAAAGAAACCGGAGTTTTAATAGATGTAACTCCGAGAATAAATATCAATGCGCTATATAACGGAGATAACCTATATGTATGTGATAATAAGGTTTTCAGAGAATGTGAACTTGACTTTTTAAATCTTGGAAATTCAGCCATTGATTGGGAACAGCGACGCTACGAACTGGCGAAAGATTATTCTACAGAGTTTGTTAAACTACAGCATAAAAAGGGTATAACTGAGTGCGGCATACTATATCCAGATGTAGTATCATGGTCTGTAGAACTTGCTGACGCACTAATAAAGAAACTGAAAGGAGAATAACTATGGGATTTACAACACCGTGCTTTATACGTAAGAATACTCCAACACTTCAAGAAAGGCTAAAAAATCTTGGTTATCTCTCTCTTGATAATGACAATGATAAGAGAGACGGTCTTGTTGCTGATAGGAATGGTTTTATGTATTCTATTTTTGAGAAAAACGTTCTTGGTAGTACATATAACTGTGGTATCAATGAAGAGCTTTTTCTTGCCATTGCTGCATTGAGAGATGATACAGACGATAGCCAATGGTTCACGGATAGGGAAGATTGGTTCTTATGCCAATATCTGAAAGTAGGAATGCACTACCAAGACAAACCGGAAATACTATTTGATAAGTGGCATAAAGCCTCCGTGGACGAACTGATTGAACACTTTAAACAATAACAGCATGAGAAAATATAGAATTGAAAACTATGGCATTTATAAGAACATCTTTGATGTACAAATGAATACTTGGTGGTGCGGATGGATTACGATAAAAACATTCGTAGCAAGCGATATTGCTCCTGATAGTATTGATTATGCAAAAGCCTGCGCACAAGAACTATTAGATAAATTAAGGGAGGAACTACCATGAATGAAATAACTATTAGACAATGGTATGACACCTTTAAATCGGGTGAAGAATTGGTCGAAGTTCGTATAGTAGACAATGCTTATAAACGAACCTATTCTGGCTACTTTACTGATGTAAATACCCTGCTCAATGAAATTAGGAAGTATGACAACTGTAACATCTACTTCACATTGAATGCCATCAATCCAGCATGTTATGACAGAGAGCAGCATGATAGGATTGTTACTAAACCTAAGTCAACGACTTCTGACAATGACATTGTTGGAAGAGATTGGATATTGATAGACATAGATACTAAAAAGCCATCAGACACAAACTCAACTGATGAAGAAAAGGAGATGGCGAAAGAAGTAGTCAACAATGTATTCAAGTTCCTACGGGATGAAGGTTTTGAAAAACCAGTAGTATGCGATAGTGGAAATGGCTTCCATCTGCTGTACAAAATAGCTATGAAGAACAGCAATGAGAACACTACAATCTGTAAAGAGTTCCTGCAAGTTCTTGATATGCTATTCTCTAATCCGAATGTAGAAATAGATTGTACTACACATAATGCAAGCCGGGTATGCAAGCTTTATGGTACATTTAGCCGAAAGGGAAGTAACACCAAGAAGCGTCCTCAAAGGGAAAGTAAGATACTAAGAATACCAGATGAAATTAAAATAACTCCAAACGAATACTTTGCCAAAGTTGCTGCCATGCTCCCGAAGCCAGAACAACCGAGCAAAAGCAATTACTACAGCAATGAGAAGTTTGACTTAGAAGCATTTCTGAATAAACACCACATTGCAGTGAGAAACATTATAAGGACATCATCGTTCACAAAGTACATACTTGAAGAATGCCCGTTCAATAGTTCACACCGTGCACCGGATTCAGCAATCTTTGAGATGTCTAATGGAGGACTTGGTTTTAAGTGCCTGCATTCAAGTTGTTCTCAATATACATGGAAAGACTTTCGGTTGAAATTTGAACCAGATGCTTACGACCACAAGGAATACCAAAGGCACGAGCATAAGATGCAATACTACTCTTCCCAAAAGAAAGAACCTTTTGTACCAAAGAAGGAGGATTCTGCTAAAGGAAAGAAGTGGCTGGCTATGACTGATGTTCAGTATGTGGATATGAGTAAGATGGCTTCAATTCCTACGGGATATAAAGAACTTGACAAAAAAATCATTGGACTGTTGCTTGGAGATGTAACTGTATTGTCTGGCGGCTCTGGTGCGGGAAAAAGTAGTTGGATAGATTGTGTTGCTCTGAATGCTATACAAAGAGGATATAAAGTAGGAATATGGTCGGGAGAATTGCAAGACTTTAGATTTCAAAGCTGGATAAATCAAATCGCTGCTGGTAAAAATTATGTATGCAAAAGGGAGGGCTTTGAAAACTACTACTATGCTCCTAAAAATATTTCCAATCAGATAAGTAATTGGTTAGAAGGCAAACTATTCCTTTATAACAATAATTATGGAAGTAAATGGCAACAACTGTTTGCTGATGTAAAAGAGCTTGTAGACAAAGAAGGTGTACAGCTTATTGTTCTTGATAACTTGATGGCATTGCAGATTGACAACTATGAAGGTGATAAATATACCCAGCAAACTAAGTTCATCAATGACTTAAAAGAATATGCTAAAGCTAAGAATGTGCATGTGCTGTTAGTATGCCATCCAAGAAAAGAAGGTATATTTCTACGAAAAGAAAGCATATCCGGCACAGCAGATTTAACTAACTTGGCTGATTCTGTATTCATCATACATCGAATAGGAAAAGACTTTGAGCAGAGGGCAGGGGAGTTTTTCGGTAAGGACAAAGTTATCCCATATCTAAAGTATAACTCTGTAATTGAGGTCTGCAAGAACCGAAGCATGGGAGTGATAGACTTATTAGTAGGCATGTACTATGAGGTCGAATCCCGTAGACTTAAGAACGAAATATCGGAAAACATTGTCTATGGCTGGCAGGAGCAGCCAGCACAGTTGACATTTGAACCGACACCCGAATCTGATGTTTCTGACTTACAAGACATATATGACAATATGAGCAATCAATTACCGTTTGGTAGCGAATTGCAGGAATTACCTTTTTGATATGAACGAACAAGAAATTACAAACTATGTACTATCTCTTATCCCAAAGGAAGAAAAAGATAGAGTTTTTAAGCAGGAGTATTGTGCTATAGGAACAGATTTTATAGGCTTTATGGAAACATATTACTATCTATCAAAAATCATACCTAAAGAATATACTGTCTATGATTTTGGTTGTGCCTATAATCCACAATGCTATTTATTTCAAGACCATGCAAAATTTATTGCTGTCAATCCAGAAGAAATAGATGGCAAAAAAGTATTTAAAGCACCTAACTGTGATTTCTACAGAATGACTACTAAGCAATTCTTAGAGGATATATATGAGAAGAAAGAAAAAGAGTTTGCCATCTGCAATTATGTTCCGAATTGGTATAAGGAGAAAAGCATGGAATTGGTAAAACTGAACTTTCAGAATTGTTATACCTTTTATCCAAGTTAGTTGTGGAAAATAAAATCGAATTTACGAAGATAGAGCAGTATTTACCGAAAGAAGGTGAAGAAGTTCTATTCCTCTGCGAAAATAATATGATTTTTCATGGGGAATATCTGTTAGGTCGTTGGTTCATGTATTCACCGGAATATAGTAGCAAAATAATAAGCACTATCTGCCGATTCAGAGTAGTCGGGTGGGTAGGAATAAATAACTTTAGTTTTTAATCAATTAAAAGAATTAATCATGTTAGTACAATTAATGGAAGCAAAAGTTTCTTACGTTAAAATCAACGAAAGAGGCAAACAAAAGAGAGTAACAGAAAAGTATCTTGTAAACGCTATGAGTTGCACAGAATGCGAAAAGCTGATGAATGAAGAACTGTCTATCTACCAAGCAAAAGAGTTTTCAGTTCTTGCGGTTGGACGGACGAACTTCCAAGAATTTTTGGGAGATAAGGACAAGGAGGACAAGAAGCTGTTTATGGTAAAGCTCAACTACATTACTCTGAATGACGATGGTGACGAGAAGAAGACACCGTGTATGTTGATTGTTGAAGCTGATACAACAGAAGAGGCAACAAACACTGTCAAAGAAGCCATGTCCGCTTCTATGGCTGATTGGAGAATCGAAAGAGTTGTTGAATCTAACTATGTGGATATAGTTAATTTGTAGCTTTTAATCTCGTGAAGGAGGGAGAGCAACAATTGTGCTTTCTCTCTTTCTTTTAACAAAATTTTGAACTCTATTTTTTTTGGAACTTTCCAAAATTTCAGCTACTTTTGTCACTGTAATCAAAACCAAATTTACAATGAAGATAAAATTTAAGAAGCTGGATAAATCAGTTCCTTCACCTTTCAAGAAATACCCATCTGACTTTTGCTGGGACTTATACGCTACTTCATGCGAGGAAATTGCACCTAACGTTTATAAGTATGGATTAGGCATTGCGATAGAAATGGAAAGAGATTGGGAAACTATATTGAAAGGTTCTACTATAGATATGGGATTGAACACGGATATAGATTTATCCAAGTGCCCTTTTCATTTGTCGCTTGACCTTAGACCGAGAAGCAGCGTATGGAAAACTGGTATGGTCTTATCCAACTGTGAGGGAACTATTGATGAACTTTACCGTGGTGAGATGTCAGCTGTATTTTATCATGTTATGCCCTCCATGCCGAAGTACGAAGTAGGAGATAGAATAGTCCAAGCTAAGATAGGCATTACCTTACCAATCGAATGGGAGGAAGTGAAAGAGCTTTCTGATACCGACAGAGGTGCTAACGGATATGGTAGTACGGGACAAAAATAAGAACCATTATGGAAAAGTGGATAAGCGTAAAAGAATACGCAAGGAGAATTGGCAAGACTACTTCGGCTGTCTATTATATGATAGCTAAGAATAAAGTCGAAGCCCGTCACTTTGCCTATGGAAATAAAAAAGGTCACTTAATAAAAGTAGAAGATGGTGAAGATAAAAGTGAATGTGAAGACGAAGAACGATAGTATTCCGTCTGACACTACGAAGAGAAAGATGCCAGTTATTAGAAATCCTAAGATACATAAAGCTCCTCGTAGAGATGATACTAATGTTGGTGATATAAGGGTAAGAATTATTAAGCCCGATACAACTAAGACTAAAACAAAATCAGATACGATTGTCGTTAAAGCTAAAGTAAAAGAATGATATGGATTTGAATAGTTATATATGGTTACTTGCTCCTAAATGTAGGAAAGCTCTTGTTGTACTTACTAAGTATGCAGTGTATTTCCTTTGTCTTATATTACTATGTGATTATGTTGATAAGTTATCAGCATTTTATAACGGTGATGTATATTTGGGTAAAGATGGTAACTACTATTTCTATACTCCCGTTGCTTTCTTTCTGACACGGATTATCAAAATCACTATTACTCTTAACATCTTTCTATTAATTCTTGGTATTGCATTACGCTTTTATTGGAGATACTTATTAGGCGTACTTTACATATTTGCAGTATTAATACAACGTGAGTATTTAGATACAATATTCACATCGAATTCCGCGTTTCTGACTATCTGCTACACTAACATAGCAGTCATTCTCGTTATCCTATTCTTAGGCATTCAGCAATTCTTTAGAAACATTAAATCGGGACAGCATTAGGTTGCTGCCCCACAAATTATATGTAGCTATGGGAACTAAGGATAAACTACAACAGCTTTGCAGAAAGTATCTGAAAAAGTTGTACCGGAAAGCGAGAGATATCGGTCTTGATGAATTTGTCGAAAGGACTATTACCGAAAACGAAAATGGACGATGCACAGCCACAGTAGAACAAGTCAATATGCTGGCTTCTCTATGTGGGGATGATAGAATAAAAAGGGAGGAAATTCCCAACTTGCTTGGTCTGTCATACCGGAAGTGCAACGAACAAAAGATTTTCAAGAGAATACGTAAATTTAAAGACAAAGGTATCTACTCCAAAGTGGATGCTATAATTTTAAAAGACAAAATGATATGAAGAAGAAAATTAGACACAATTTCAACAAAGGGATTAAGCTGCATTTAGCTTGTGAAAATAGCCTTATCAGACCAGTAATGAATTGCATATATTTCAAAGATGGATATGCAATAGCCAGCAACGGCAAGATATTAATCAAAGCCTGCCTAAATGAGATTTGCAACTTTAGCGAAGAAGAGAAGGAATTACTGGAAGGTAAACTAATTAGTGCAAAAAACTTTAAGGAAATCATCAAGCATACTATCATTGAGATTGAAGAAGATGGTTTCCACGCTATATATGACGATTGGGATATAAAGTATAAGTTCGCGAATATAGATAGTAAATATCCCAATTATAACGAAGTTATAAGTCAATTCAGACCGGGATTTATGGAAAAGGTACTTATTGACCCACTTAACATTGAATTGATAGCCGATGCTTTGGATGCAAGAAAAGGCATAAGATTCCATTTCCCTAAAGATGATAGCAAAGGAATTAAGATTACATTTTACGACAAAGAGTTATCTCTATCCGAAGCTCTTCTAATGCCTAAACTTGACTATTGATATGACTGAGCAAGAATACAAGGACTTGGCAAATAGTCAACCAAAGTATTACTATGAGCCAAGAGGGAGAGAGTGGGCTTTATATGAGCGAGAAAAGGACGGCATGGGAGGGACTAAGATATTTGAGCATTGGGACAGAGAAGTTGTCCGTAAGCGATGCTATGAACTAAATGGCTGGGATTATAAACCGGGCAATTATATAGGGCAGTTATATACAAAGTAACACTTAAATAAAATAAATCATTTGTTTTTTACTTTATAATATCTTATCTTTGTACTGAACTAAAGACGCATAATATGTTAAAAGCCTATAAATATAGATTGAAGCCTACAAAGGAACAGAGGATATTCTTTGAGAAATCCTTTGGAAGCGTACGCTTTATCTATAATTGGGCTTTGGCAAAACGGATAGAAGCCTATCAGAGCGAAGGGAAGCGAATAAATGCGGTTGACCTATGTAAGATGCTTACTGACTTGAAGAAAGAGGAAGGCATGGAATGGCTGAAAGAAGTAAGCAACGAATGCTTACAGCAGTCAATCAGAAATTTAGATAGTGCGTTTACAAGATTCTTTCGTGAGAAGAAAGGGTTTCCTAAATTCAAGTCCAAACACAAAAGCAAAGCAGTATATAAGGCTATCAACTCTGTAGAAGTAGACTTGGATAACAACCGGATTAAACTTCCTAAAATTGGATGGGTGAAGCTATCTGAGAATAGAAAGTTTGAAGGAGATGTAAGGTCTGTCACGGTATCTAAAACCAAGACAGATAAATACTATGTCAGTGTATTGGTTGAGGATGGGAAAGAAATTCCATCTAAAGAGCCAATAACTTATGAGGGTACAATCGGAATAGATGTGGGAATAAAGGACTTTGCAGTATGTTCAAATGGGGACGTATTTCAAAACCCTAAATATCTTGAAAAAGCTACTGACCGATTGAAGATAATCCAAAAGCGTTTCAGTAAATCCAAGAAGGGAGGAAACAGACATGAAAGACTTAGAAAGCAGTTAGCAAGACAATACGAGAAAGTAACCAACCAACGGACAGACTTCTTACACAAAGTAAGTACAAAGCTCGTTCGCGAAAACCAAGCGATAATCATAGAGGACTTGAACATTAGCGGCATGATGAAAAATCACAAGCTTGCACGTTCAATAGGCTCTGTTGGTTGGGCTACTTTCTTCTCCATGCTTGAATACAAGTGTGAATGGTACGGGAAGACTTTAATTCGCATAGGTCGCTTTGAACCGTCTTCAAAGATGTGCGAGTGCGGATATATAAATAGAGAGCTTAAACTTTCCGACCGGAAGTGGACTTGCCCCAAGTGTGGAACTACAAATGACAGAGATTTACTTGCAGCCCGAAACATCAAACGCTTCGGACTACAAGTACAGAATTTATTAACCCAACCGATGGCGTATCGGGGATTGGACGGTGAGAACCCAACTATGGACGACCGGAGCGCAAGCTCCCTAAGAAGTAGCGGCTCGATGAAACGTCAAATTATTCAAGTGTAAGCTTGGATATAAGCGCTTAGCCTATGCTACAGAAGATGTGCAGAAAGTATCTAAAAAGACTTCTCCCGGCTGCAAAGGAAGTGGGGTTGGAAGAATTTGTAGTTACTACCATAGATAAAAACAAGTCGGGTACTTGTGTAGCCACCAGACAGCAGGTCGATATGCTTGCCTCAATGTGTGAAGATAATCGGGTTAAACGTGAAGAAATACCAAATATTGTAGGTAAGTCATACCGATTCTGTCTGACTGGTAATCTTTTCAAGAGAATACGTAAATTCAAAGACAAAGGTATCTACTCCAAAGTGGATGCTATAATTCTAAAAGACAAATTATATAGGACTGACACTTAAATGCTTATCTTTGTACATGCAGCGAGTAGAGCGACATATAGCAATAGGCAACAAGCGGTTGGATGA
>UMDH01032667.1_pt1 | contig 22968 bp, 20 predicted proteins | sample 1964441 | NCBI WGS metagenome assembly UMDH01 (sample SAMEA4835989, study PRJEB28245) | human gut metagenome | biome: gut microbiome; material: fecal sample | place: Denmark | collected 2008 | reverse complement strand
TAAATTATTATTATTAATATTTATATTTATTTTAATTATTTATAATTTTACTATAGGAAATAAGGAGCGGAGTTGAACGAAGTGAAACGCAGCGACTTTCCTATTAATTAATTATAAATAATTAAACATAGGCACAACAAATTTAAGGCATATTATACCCTTTATTAAATAAGGAGTTGATGTATATGGTAGATATGTTACTCGGTTTGTTTGTATGTACTGCTTCTTTAGCGTTCTTATCTATAGCTGTAAGTAACTTCTATACGATTATTCAAAGTATTAAAGAACGTACTGCCGATATGAAGTTTATAGAAGATAATCCGCCTGTAGAAGAAGAATCTGAAATAGAAAGTATTACACCACCTCGTTGGAATGTAGAAGAATTCAGAGAAAGAATGAAGAATATTACTGTAGACGAGAATGGTTTATTTGACTTCCCTATTTCTGATAATGAAGATGCTGGTACAGAGATTATAACTGATAGCTTTGAAAATGAAATCGAAAGGAGATTTGCGTGAAATTAAATATAGGTTTTAATAAATATGAAATGGTTATGAATACTACAGCATCCATCTCCGATATGTTTGAAGATGGTGTTGATACTGTAGGTTTTGCAGATCCTTTAAAAAAGAAAATATGCATATCGAATGAGATTCCTAAACATACAATAATGGAAGTTGCCATGCATGAAATCACTCATGCTATGTTATTTGAAACTGGTGATATGGAATTAAGTTCAGATGAAAGATTTGTAGATGCCATTAGTAAACAGATACTTCATTTTATTGAATCCAATGATATAGAAAAAATACGTAGTTTTTTAAAAGCTGCATAGAGGTGATGAAAAGTGACTGCATTTGATGAAAAATATGTCAGCACTGCAGAAGATGAAGTATTGCCATCTCAAGATTCCCTTCTTTCCGATTTGCCAGAAGAATTGGTAAAAACTATAACTCCGACAAAAATGCATGTTATAAATCTATATGTTACTGGCTGTTATACTCCTAAAAATATCTGTGCACAAGTAGGTATTCATTATAATACATACCGTAGATGGATGCTTGAAGAAGGTGTACAGACTATCATACGTATTATACAGGAAAGACAGCTTACCATGACGCAGGCTGATTTGAATAATCTTCGTGGAAAAGCTGTAAAGAAAATGGAAGATTTATTAGACAGTAATATGGATAATGTTGCATTTCAGGCTGCAAGAGATATTCTTGATAGAACTGGTATGAAGAGTGAACAGAAGATAAATGTTCAAAAGACTGTTACTACACTTGAACAACAGATGAAGGATTTAGCTGACTTTACTATTAGCGATGATGATATCATAGATATTGATGTCTCCGATGTGCTTGACGAGGTGAAGTCTAATGGCGAAGCTGACTAAAGAACAGGTCTTTTACTGGAAATTAAAACATGACAGGCTTTGGTATATGGAAAATTTCTTGAAGATAAGAGATAAAAAATCAAGGCTTGTACCGTTTAAGGCTAATGCCGCTCAGCGTGAATTCAATCGCATTATAGATGAAGATAAAAAGAAAGGTAAACCGTGTAGATATATCATACTTAAAGCAAGACAGCTCGGTATGAGTACCTTTACAGAAGGTTATATCTACCATGACACTACTAATAACGAATATCGAAATTCATTGATTATAGCACATGAAGAAAAATCTACACTTAACCTCTTCAACATGTCTAAACTTTTTTATGAAGCATCTCCTATAGCCATCAGACCGATGAAAAAGTCTGCAAACGGTTCTCAACTTATCTTTGAAAATCCTACCCGTGATGATGAAGAAAAGTTAAACAATCCCGGTCTTAGAAGTAGGATAACTATTGCCACTGCAGGTACGTCTGATACTGGACGTTCTGGCACATATCATAATGTCCATGTTTCTGAGATAGCGTTCTTCCCTAATGCCATGAATACTATGACTGCTATTTTACAGACTGTGCCTGACGAACCTAATACTTTTGTATGTATCGAAAGCACGGCAAATGGTGTAGGTGGATATTTCTATGATATGTGGTATAAAGCTGTACGTGGTGAAAATGAGTTCACACCTATATTCTTTCCTTGGTTCTCCGATGTGACGTATACAAGGGAATTTGAGACACCAGAAGAGCGTGAGAGCTTTATTCAAGATGTGAATATGACACACATCGACAGCTCTGGTAAAACCGTTCATACGGACGAATGGCTGCTTATAGAGCAGTTCGGTTTGACATATGAACAGCTTAATTGGCGTAAATGGACTATAGCCAATAAATGTAACGGCGATTTAGATATGTTCCATCAGGAATACCCAGCAACGCCAGAAGAAGCGTTTATTTCAAGTGGTAGACCTAAATTCAATCTTAAAGCCGTTAAAGAATATGAAATAGGTTGTACTTCGCCAGAACTACAAGGAGATCTTTATGAGAAAAACCATGAGGTACATATTGATGAAAACGATAAAGGAAACCTTAAAGTCTGGTATCTCCCAAACAAAGATGAAACCTACGTCATTGGTGCTGACGTTGCAGAAGGACTTGCCACCGGGGACTATTCTGTTGCTGTTGTGCTTGATAGTAAACTTAATGTATGTGCAAAATGGCGTGGACATATAGACCCAGATTTATACGGTAAACATCTCGTTATGCTTGCTAAGATGTATAATGACGCTTATATAGCTCCTGAAGGTAATAACCATGGTTTAACTACGATCAGGTCTATTTTAAACGAAGAATATTGGAATATATTTAATACTAAGATATATGATAAGGTTAATGACGAAATAACTAAAAAAATTGGTTGGTACACCACAAGAAAAACAAAACCACTTGCAATTGATAAACTTTCGGAGTATATTAGAGAGAGATACTTCGGTATGTGGGATTTTGACATAATCGAAGAATTATATTCTTATGTAATTGACGATAAGGGCGGCACAAACGCACAAGAAGGAAAACACGACGACTGTGTTATGGCTCTTGCTATTGCATTACAAGCCTTTCTTGAAGGTCGAGGTCAAGATTATATCCCTGAAATCAGCAGAGAAGATGTTGCTCGATTTGAAAAGAAAAAATCTTTTGATGTTCCAGAAATAATCGATAGATTATTTGAAGGAGATGAAGATGATGTTGAATATTCTATTTAAGGTGATAAAAACTGGTTAAGAAAAATAGCGATGGTTCCAAGGCTATTTCTCAAAAAGAGATGAAATTAGCCAGTTGGACACATCAAAAATTTAAAGAAGCTATGCTGGCAAAACAAGATTATACAGACCGATGGATGCAGTATTTAAATGCATGGAATAACGACCTGTATGAAAAATCATCTGCACCAGCATATAAAACAAATCACGTTTCAAATTTTATTTATTCTTCTATTGAAAGTATGCGTCCTATACTTTTTGATAATAACCCTAAATTTGAAGCTATTCCTGTTACAGCAGATGCTATGCCATATTGTCAAGACATTAATACCGTACTTGACTGGGAATGGCATAGAACCAATATGCAGGAAAAATTACTTGCAAACAGTATTTATACTTTTGCGTTAGGAACATCTATTATAATGCTCCCTTACTCTTATGAGGATGATGCTGACGGAAATGTCGAGCCTATTCCTGTAAGTCCATTCAATATTTATCCTGATCCACTCGCTACATGCGTTGAAGATGCAGAATATCTTATTTATGCCGATTACGTGCATGTCAATAAACTCAAACAAAAATATCCTAAAAAGAAAAATTTCATCTATGGCTCTGATGTGACTTATTCTGAGCTTGTAAATGACAGAGATGATGGCGCTAAGATCGATAATCAAGTTTTAGTATTAGAAGTCTGGTGTCGTGACTATACCACTATTGATGTTGAAGAAACTGATGAAAACGGAAAAACTGTTGTGGTTACAAAATCTAAATATCCTAATGGACGAGTTATTATATCCGCACCAGAGTTAAACATCATTCTTGAAGATAAAAAGAACCCTTATAATACTGGCAGATTTCCATTTTTCTTATTTAAGGATATTGATATACCATTCCAGTTTTGGGGCGAAGGTGAAGTTAAATGGTTGCTTTCACCTCAGCGTCAGTTAAACGATTTATACAATCAGGTCATTGATAATGCTAAGACAACTGCAAATGCTCAATGGGTGATTGATAAAAACGCTGGTATTCCTAAAGGACAACTTACTAATAGACCTGGACTTATTATAAGAAAGAATCCCGGCACTGATGTACATAGAGAAAGTCCACCGTCAATGCCGATGTATGTTCAGCAGATGATAGAAGTATTAAAAGCTGATATAGAAGTCGTGTCTGGTATACATGATGTTACAAGAGGTGAAACACCTACTGGTATTCAGTCAGCTGCAGCTATTCAAGCTTTACAAGAAGCTGCACAGACAAGAGTTAGATTAAAAGTTACATTACATGAAAATGCTCTCGGTCTGCTTGGTACTGAGTGGATAGAGAGAATAAAACAATTCTGGAAATTTAATCGTCTTATTCCACAGAAAACGGATGCGTCTAAACAAATCCCTCAAATGATAAACAATGGTGTTGAAATGATGCCAAACATGATGATGCAGGATGAACCACCTACTTACGAAATGCTTGAAATCAATCCTGACTTACAACTTAAACAGGATTATCGCATCAAAATAATAGGTTCTTCTATTATGCAGCAGTCAAGAGCAAGTATGCTTGATCAAATGATAAGACTGATGCAGACACCTGCAGAAGACGGTATGCCATGCGTACCGAGAGAAGCTGTTTTAGACTATCTCCCCGATGTGAATAAGAGATTGATATTACAATACTTCCAAAAACAGAAGGAAGAACGGATGGCATTACAACAACAGCAGAACGCTAATAATGAAGTCGTTCAGCAGGTTCAATTGCTGTCACAACAAATGCAAGAACTTACGCAAGCTATTCAGTCATTACAGTCAAGAGCTGACAGTGAAGATGAACAGCGTAAGCAGGACGAAATAAGATTCCAAGGCTATCAACAGGGTATGGCTGAAACCAAAGCTCTGAACAGTCAGATAGATAAGGCAGGTAATATACCGCCTGAATTACTGGAACAGATCGCAGGTATGTCTAATGAAGAGTTAGCAGAGTTACTGCAGTCTTATCCAGAAATCGCAGACATTATAAGTTAGAACAACCTATAAAGGATTCTAAAGGAGAAGATATATGTTTGAAAACTATGAAGGTACAGCACTGGACATATCAGAATTAGATATACAACCAGAAAGTACAGAAGAAGAGACGGAAGAAGTCGTAGATGAAACCGCCGCCGTTGAAGATGTTGATACTGACAACGATTCTACGCAAGAAGCTGAAACTGAAAGTCTAGATGAACCAGTAAAATACAGCATTGATGGTGTTGGTGAATTTACTGCTGATGAAATACGTGAAATGCGTAATTCTGGACTTAGACAAGCAGATTACACTCGCAAGACTCAGGAACTTGCAAGGCAACGTGAGGAATTACATAATGCAGAAGAGCTTATTAATTACCTCAATGCTAATCCTCATATCGTAGAAGCTATGAAACAGGCTGAAGCCAATCCTAATGGTTTTGCCACTCAACATGCTCCGTCATATGAATTCGATATGATAAATCAGATAGCTTATAAACAAAAAGCTATGGAAACTGATATGAAGCTTAATGAGTTAAAGCAAAAGTACGGTAATGTTGATGAAATTGCTGTACTTGAAAAGGCAACTGAATTAGGTACTGAAGATTTAGAGTTCGTTTATAAGTCACTTGCTTTTGACGGAAACCAATCCGACACAAGGAAATATATCGAACAGGCTAAGGCTGAATTAAGAGCTGAAATGATGCAGAATAAAGATGCTGTATCAACTACGATAAAGAATAAAAATTCAGGTGGAGCTACTACGAAAAAAGTAGAGCTTACACCAGAGGAAAAACGTGTTGCTGATGCCATGGGTCTTACTGAGAAAGAATATCTGCAATGGAAATAATTCTGAGGTGAATTAGTTAATGGCAACACCAGTACAACCAACTACTACAAATACACATGTGTCGCAGAATTTTGGAAAGTTACTTGAACCGGGTTTAAGAAAGATATTTTTCCAAACTTATGCTGAAGTTCCTGAACAATTTTCTAAGATCTACAATGTGTTAAAATCTAACAAAGCTAAAGAAACTGATTATGGACTTGGTGCTTTCGGTGATTGGACTAAGAGAACATCTGAACTTAGTGAGGTTACTTACGGTAAGATTAGTCCTGGACTTGAAAGAACGTATATCCATGAAGCATTTACAAGTGGTTTCATGATCAGTAGAGAATTATATGATGATGAACAGTACGGTCAAATGAATAAGATGGCTGCTGCTCTTGCAAGAAGTGGTAGAGCATTTATTGAAAAGACAGCTGCAAAACCTCTTATACAGGCATTCTCTGACGGTAAATCATCTGGTTCTTCCGATGTGAATATCTATGATGGTAAGACACTTATCAGTGATAAGCACCCACTTGTTGATGGTGGAAGTAAGACAGGTTCTAACCTTGTAACAGGTGCTCTTACAGATGCTAACCTTAAAATAGCTTTAAAGTGCATGAGAGAAACTGTTGACGAAGCAGGAAACCTCATCTCTGCAAGAGCTAAAAAGCTTGTCGTTCCACCTGCACTTGAATATCAGGCAAGAGAAATCCTTAACTCTACTCAGACAGCAGGTACAGACCTTAACAACACAAACTCTGTTAAGGGTATGCTCGATCTGGTAGTTTATGATTATCTCGGTGCTGCTGCTGGTGGTAGTGATACTGCATGGTTTATCATCGATCCTACACTCTGCGAGCTTAACTTCTTCTGGAGAGTTAAACCTGAGTTTAAGGCTGATGAAGATTTCGATACGCTCGTAGCTAAGTATAGAGGTTACTTCAGATTCTCATGCGGTGTTTCTGATTGGAGAGGTATCGTAGGCTCTGCTGGTAAATAGTTTAATGGGGAGTCCGTCAAGACTCCCCTATTTTTTTTAAGGTGATGATATGACACTTCATAAATTAAGAGAAATGACACATATCTTTGCGAGAGATACTAACAACTATGTATTTACTGATACGTATATAGATATGTTTTTAAATCAAGCTATAGACAGGTTAAGACAATACAAGATTTTTGAAGGAATGTCATACCTTGAATATAGTGATGATGAAGTTACCCTACTCCCTTCTCAATACCATTATATGCTTGCGTTATTTGCAGCAAGCAGGTGTTTTGATATTGATGAAAGATTCTATGAAGGAGTAGAAAAACGTAATGAATTTGAGAGTCTTTTAGATGATTTAATCGCTGATGTGCAAGCAGGTAACATCGTTATTACTGACAGTGAAGGTAATAATGTAAAAGACGATACTAACTATATTGAATATGTTACCGATGCGTATTTTACTAAACCTCACACTGAGGTTGGTGATGATGATGAATCCATATCGTAGAACACCATATAGATTGGATACAAGAGGGTGGATACAGGAAAGGTATTTTACTCTTACAAACTTCTCTGGCGGTTTAAATAACGTTGAACCAGATAATCTCATAGGTGACAATGAAAGTACCGACTGTATGAACATGAGATTTTTAGACGATGTTATCATGGAAAAAAGGCATGGTATAAAACTTATTGAAACGTATACTAAACTGTCTGAGCCTGTTACATGGCTTGATGTGTATAGACCTCTTTTAAAAAATAATGATACTACGTTAGATAATAACGGAAAACTTGTCCGTGGTACATCTAATGCTTTATATATAGACAATAAAAAGATATGTGATACAAATGGTGACGTTCGTGGTGTTACCTATGTAGGTAAATACTATTTTGTAGATGGCAAATCTCTAAGAGTATATAACAATGATAAATGTTATCGTATCATCAGAGAACCTATTGAACATCTATCCGAAAAAGCTAATAAAGGTAGTACAATACTTAAATTCAAGAAGATACCTGAAATAGTTAAAGTCGGCAGTCCAGTTATGATATTGGCTGCATCTGTAAATCAGACTTCTAATTTTTCCACTAAAGTAAAATCTATTACAAATGGAACTGATGTTTGTACTGTTGAATTAGAAGCTGGTATTACTGGTGATTGTATTGCTACTACTCCTGTATTTTTCTACACACCGAAGAGTGGTAAAAACGTTGTAGGTGAAGAGGTCTGGGACGATGAAAACTTACTTGCTTATTATCTGCCTTGTGAATTGGAGATAGCTGATGATTATGCAGGTGAGAGTTATTTTCCAGACAGTCCTAATGTTATAACTGTTCATAACAGCAGGTTATTTATTTCAGGAGATAGTACACAACCACACGGAATATATATGTCACGTACATCTCAACCATTATATTTCCCGTCTAATGCAGGTATTTCTGTTAAGCCAGATGGAACACCTATCGTAGACCTTGTTGTATTCGATAATGCACTCATCATAGGTAGGCAGAATGATATGTATGTTTTATACGGTAATAGTGAATATCAGACTTCTGCATCAGATCCATATTATATAAAGCAGATGGATGTATCATGTGGTTTTATGAGTGATAGCTGTGGAGCGTTACTGAATAACTACTACATTTATCTTGGCAGTGATGGTAGATTTTATAAGCTGAATACTCCTACTACATATGTAGAATATCTTATGACTTCCCCACTCCCTCATAAATGCGATATATATGCAAAACCATTATCAGTCTCACGTAATGCTGTTATAAACGTATATTCTGTTGCATACCGTAATGAAATATATTTCGTAATAAATAATGAATTTACTATAGTCTACAGTTACGACAATATGTCATTCACATACTTCAAAGGTTGGAAAGAAAGATGTTTAAAGGTTCATAACAATAAGCTATACATCGGTCGATCTGATGGTAATGTAGCTGTATATTGCGATAATGAAGATGTATTTAATGATGTAGGAGACGTCATAGAATGCCGTTATGATACTAAGAGATTTGATTTTAATAACGGTATTATGTTCAAATACTATAAAAAATTTATGCTGACAAGCCATGCTTGGGACGATGTAAAAAGTAAAATCAACGTTGATATAGAAATTGACGGATATGAATTGAATATTGATAAAACTATATTTTCAAACGTCTCTCGGTTTGACAATTCCAACTGGGACGAAGATACGTTCGATGGTAGTAATTTATATCGCTCTAAATATTATAATCTTGATGTTAGAGGAAGGACTATTAAATTCTTCTTCAGTAATTCCGGCTTAGATGAATCAATGAGATTGTATGATGTAAACATCTTATACGGTATGCGTGATGTGAGGTGATGGGTGTGGAAAACACTAAATTAAGACCTTATGAAAAGATATCTCAGGAAACTCGTGGTGGATTGATAAGGTCTGACAACTGGAATAATAATTTTAACCGTGTGTCTGACGTTATAAGAGATAATAACAAAATAATTGAAGATAACTTTACAAATATATCTACTTCTACTATTCCCGGTGTGCCTATAGAAGGTCTTGAAACAAGTGGAGATATGTTGATATTACAGCTTGTTGCTATTGTAAATGCACTTTCCCGTAAGGCTGATGATTCTGTAGTAGATGATAAGATTAAAGAAATGGTAACTGGTATTACATTTAATAGTAATGACGGTACGTTTACATTTAAACGCTATAATGCTTCTGATGTTGTTATAGATACTGCACTTGAAAAAGTTCCTGCAACTATGCATCTTGAAGATAAGAATGTTGATGGTAAGATTAAACCATTCCTTGTAATTACTAATATTGATGGTACTTCTACTGAAACTGATGTTTCAAAATTATTCAATAAATATACTTTTGTAAACACAGATGCTATTGAAATATCTACTGACGGATATAGCATAACCATTGGTATTAAACCTCACAGCATTACATCTGACATGTTAGCTGTCGATATTATGTCCGAAATACGTACTATTTACGATAATGTAAATGCAGCATTATCAGCTACAGAAAATTACGCAAACGCTGCAAATACAAGTGCCAATCAAAGTGCTTCATCTGCAACTTCTGCAAATGAAGCTGTAAGAATGGCAGATGAAATTCTCACATCGGTAGAAACTAATGCCAGTAATGCAAGTGCTGATGCAATATTGTCAAAGTCATATGCGGTAGGCGGCACAGGCACAAGAGAAGGCGAAAACACAGACAATGCAAAGTATTATTACGAACAGACGAAAGCTACTGCATCAGCCGGCGGCTTAACAGTATTCATACAGTCTACAGAGCCTAATGTAAGTAATTGCATTTGGTTTAAACCTGCAAATAGTGGAGTTGTTGAAAACAATGACGTTTTAAATACTGATAACGCACAAAGTGCATCCGCATACTTCCTTGATATTGATGGCGATGTTAAACCTATAGATAATGCCGTGGAAAACGAAAGTGAATTGTCGCAAGGCAAGTATTGTTTTGATTTGACGTAAGACGTAAGGACGGTGAAAGATAGATATGGCGAAGAAAAACGCGATCATAAAAAAGAAGATAGAAAATGTACTGTATGAGCTGATGATTAAGACAGGCGTTGATAATGTATGGATAGACGATAGCACAACGCTTGCAGGTAAGCTGTCAGAAATGATAACGGCTATCAATGAAAAAGCAAAGTCTACAGACGTAACAAACTCCATTAAGACAGCTATAGATAATCTGCGGTCTGAACTTATGGGCGAAGGAGTTCCAGAAGCGTATGACACGTTTAAGGAATTAGCTGACTATATAGAAAGCTACCAAACTGCGGCTGACGCACTTACAGCGGCGGTCGGCAACAAGGTCGATAAGGTCAGCGGCAAAGGACTCAGTACAAATGACTATACCACTGCCGAAAAGAATAAACTCAACGGTATAGCAGCAGGGGCACAAGCCAATGTTATAGAATCCATCAGCGTAAACGGAACTAAGCAGACACCATCAGGCAAGAACGTAAACATTATAGTGCCTACAGGCGCATTAGCAAGCAAGTCAAAAGTCGCTGAATCTGACTTAGACACAGCACTTAAAGAAAAGGTGAACGCCTCATCGGAGGGCAATCACAGCCACGCTAATAAAGCCGTACTGGATACTATAACACAGGATAAAGTTAATTCATGGGATGGTAAAGCTACCGTAACAGTGTCTTCTACAGACGCAACAGCGGCGCAGATAGCGGCTATGAAAGACGGTGACTTATTTATACAGTTAGTATAGGGGTGATGATATGGCAAATGAAGTAGACGCTCTGATAAACGTAAAAGACGCATCGGGCGTGCTGAATGAGATATACCCGATAACTAAAAAGGAAAATGTGCAAGGGTTGGCGGAGTTTATATCTAACTCGCTTTTGGGATATGCGAAGAAAACTGATTTGGACGGTTACGCCACCGAAACAGAAATCAATACGAAACTTGAAGATTATCTCCCAAAGTCAGGCGGCACGATGATAGGAGCATTAACATTAAAAGGTGCACCTACTGCTGATTTACAGGCAGCTACAAAGAAATACGTTGATGATAAAGCGCCGCTGATTATTAACGCATCAAATATTACAAGCATGGAAACAACGAATGCAGTTTTAAATTCAATAGGTACTGCTTCCAAAATGAAAAGAGAAGTTCTTCTTATTAGTGGCACCAATGTTTACCACCTTAATTATGCAACCGATGATGAAGTTGCTTTTATATGTATTGATAGCAAAAAAATCTATACTGCTACTTTATGTAGTGGTGATGAGACTGTTTCATACGATACATGTTACGTGTCAGCAACACAACGTACCGTCACCCTTGCATCAGCAAATTGGGATAGTGTAACTAAAGCACAAACTGTAAATGCTAATGTAGTGACGACAACCAACATTGTAACAGTATCACCTGCAACAAAAGAATCAGCTGATGTATGGGCGGAATCTGGAGTATTCTGTACCGAACAAGGTGATGGCACTTTGAAGTTTACTTGTACTGACGTACCTACGTCCGACATAACTGTATCGGTGGTGATAACCGGATGATAATAAACAGACAAATAGGCGGCAGCGGTGGAGAGACAGCGAGCATTTTTATTACCGGACTGTCGGAAACAGATACAGTAACATGCACTAAAGACGGCAAGACGAAGCAAGGAAAGTGGGTAAATAAAACAAATCCTGCTGTCAGCATACCTGTTGAATATACTCAACTGGAATATATCGAATCAAGTGGAACACAGTATATTGATACGGGCATTTCTGCTCCAAATGGATTTAAAGCAGTTATAGATTGGGAATTTAAATCAATAAACCAGTATGATAATGTAATCGGTGCTGATAATGGCGGTCCAACTTTTAACCTTCTTTGTGTAGGATCAGCAAACAATTATTATTGGCAACTTGGAGCAGGTCATACTAAAGATAGCTTTACAAAACCTGCGGTTAATACTCGATATAACATTAATTTAAGTACAGAAAAAAATTCTGCATATATAGAAGTAAACAATGAATCTTTACTCACCTTTGCTGATTCAAATACCCGAACAACAAATGATTTATTTATTTTTGCTGATGATCAGAAAGGAACTGCAGATTATTTTTCTTCAGCAAAAATGTATTCATGTAAAATCATAAATAATGGTAGTGTTGTACGTGATTATATCCCGGCAAAACGTAATTCTGACGGTGTAGTAGGTCTGTATGACCTGATTTCTAAAACGTTCTTTACAAATGCAGGTACAGGTACATTTACATCAGGTTCAGAGATTCCGTCAGTAACAAGTGGTTGGCTATTCGACAAACTTAAAGAATACGGTACATACACTATAACAGCCACAAGTGGAGAGAATACGACAACAAAAGATGTTCTTGTTGATGCAGCAACAAATTTTGATGTTGAAATAAGGTGATGCAGTATGATAATAAACCCAATAAGCTACGGTAGTGGTGGTTTAATGCCGGAAATAATAGTAACAGCAAAGGCAGGCAGCACACTTGACCTGCTACAGAACGGAGTCGTACTTAAGACCTATACTTTAGGCAGTACAGAAACGCAACACACATTTATTGTTAAAAATGTTGGCGAGTATACTGTAAAAGCTACAAAAGGAGCTAATACCACATCAAGAAATGTACTTGTTGATATTGTTATGCAGTATCACATAGAATTGTTGCTTGCAAATATTTACGGTATCAGCCGAGATATCACAAATTCTTCCCCAGCATGGATAAGAACAGATGATGCTGTCGACATGACTGCTACTGCTACTGCTGGCACTGTTGCAGGAAGTAGTGATTTTGATAACTGTTATCCTTGGTCAGGTATTGTAAGAGAAACCTTATCTACAGGTGATGTAATGGTGAATATTCCGAAGTTTTATTTTCAACGGTATAGAGAAGGAAATGTTGAACATATACGAATTGCTGACAAAGCTATAAGCGGATTTACTCTTCATCCTGCGTTCAATCATGGCGGTGTAGAGAATGATTATCTCTGTGTAGGTGCTTATAAGACTACGAGTGGTAACAAATCTATTCCTGGTGTAAAACCATTAGTAGATCAGACGAGAGCAACTATGCGTTCAAATGCAAAAGCAAAAGGCGCAGGTTGGTCATTGATTGATATTGCGGCACTCTCTGCGATTCAGATGTTGATTCTCGTGGAATTTGCTAACAACAATGTACAGTCTGTCATTGGGCGTGGCTACTGTGACTATAACAGCCGTGCTTGCAGCACAGGCACTTGTGATGAGGTAAGTGGTCTTACGGGTAGACCTGCCGGAACAGATGGTTTTGTTGATGTGGTTTGGCGTGGCATTGAAGGATTTTGGGGTAATGTTTGGGAATTTGTCGATGGTGTAAACTGGAACAATGGTACTTACTACGTTTGCAACGACCCTTCCAAGTACGCAGACGATACTACAATTAACTACACCGCACTTTCTTTCAAGGGAGCAACGAACTGGAATACCACATATATCACGCAAGAGGGGCTTGACACTGGCAGCAATCCTCATGTCATGCTCCCGTCTGCCGCAGGTAGTGGTACTGCAAAAACCTACGTTTGTGACGCTTGCTGGTCGGACACAGGCTGGCACGTCTTCCTACACGGCGGTAATTGGTCCGATCTCTCGTCTTGTGGTCTTTTTGCGGCTTTTTTGTTCAGTAACTCGTCCAGCTCGGGTCCGGGTTTCGGGTCTCGTCTGCTTTATATCCCTTCTTAAAAACACAAGGGTTACTTCCCATATAAGTGGGTTAATACAAAACAGATGGAATTTTTAGAAGCCTGCCGTAAGTACACACTCGATAAGATAACAAAGGAAATGCATTAATCATTCAAACCATGATAGAAATAATTATAGCAGTCCTCTGCGGTTGTATATAAACTTATAGGAAGTGAAATAAATGGCTGTTAAAAAATATAGTTTAAAAAAAGATGGTAATAAAAAGCTGTCTAAAAATTTTAGAGTCCGAGAATTTGCCTGTAAAGACGGTAGTGACGAAATACTCATAGATAATACTCTCGTTAATGTATTACAGCATATACGTAACACTCTCGGTGTGAGTTTAACTATAAATTCAGGCTACAGAACACCTGCATATAATAAACGCATCGGTGGTAGTAGTAACAGTATGCATACTAAAGGAATGGCTGCTGATGTGTATGCAAATGGTGTTGATCCAGTAGTTATAGCATACATAGCTGATAAGTATTTAGACGATATGGGTGGTGTTGAATTAGGCAGTTATGGCGTTTACAATACAGGCTACGTGCATATAGACGTAAGACCTTCTCGTTGGAGAGCTGTTAAAGCATACAGTAATAAGTCATATGTTACATACTCCACTCTCTTCCCTACAATACGTTTTGGTACTTCTGGTCAGATAGTACAAGTCCTCACTCGTAAACTTAACAAATTAGGTTTTACTTCTAATGTTACAATCGTATCTACCTGTACTAAAAATGTTATAAATTGTATAAAGAAATTTCAAGCTAAATACGGACTTACTGCTGACGGTATATTCGGTAAAAAGTCATGGGAAAAACTTGTCGAGGTGTTAAGAAATGAAGATTAGAGTTCAGCTTGCAAAACTTATTGATGTTAAATCCATAATCACCATCATACTCACTGTTATATTTGCAGTGTTAGCTATTAAAGGTGATGTTATGAGTTCTGAATTCCTTTCAGTATTTACCATGGTCATAGGTTTTTACTTCGGTGTTCAGCACGAAAAATCTAAAACGGTGGTATAGTGGTAATAACTTACGAAATGATTAGTTTTGCCTGTGGTGCAGTTATTATGGTCGGTGGCGCATGTGCTGTGTTATATAAATTAATAAAACCTGTCGTTACCATCATTCAAAAGGATAAAACAGACCGAGAAGAGTTTGAAGAACGCATTACGTGCATTGAAAAACATCAAGAAAAAGATTTAGAACGTTTTCAGTGTCAAGAGGAATTAGCTAAAGTACAGCTTAAAGCATTGCTTAGTTTAGTCAATCATATGATAGACGGAAATGGTATTGAATCCATGAAGAAAATACGTAATGAATTACAAGATATTTTAGTTAATGGTTAAATTTATGATATAATTTTTGTATACTTAAAAGGCTTGGCATGTTATCTCCTAATCTACCAAGCCTTTTTAAATATACTCCCACATCGAGGTGAAGTATGGGCACATATTCAAGTGTTAATGGTAAAGCTCCTTCTGGACTTAAAGCAGGAGACAAAGTTGTTACTGGTGGTGGTACATATACTATTACTGGTGTTAAACCCGATGGTAGTTATAATAGTGTTAAATCCAGTAATGATAGTAAATACACATATAAAGGAAGTTATGATAGACCGTCTGGTAGTTCTAAAAAAAGCGGTTCTGGTAGTTCTAAAAAAGGCGGTTTAAATAGTATTCTTAGTGGTATTGCAAATGGCGTATCTACCATAGTAAATAATAAGAATACTATTAAAGACTACGTTCAGAATGGTGGTAATAAAGTATCAAAAGATAATCCTAATGCAAATTACGGTGGATATAGTTTTGATACTAATTATAATTATCAGACCGATATAGATAATTATGCAAAAGCAGGTGATTATCAATCTGCCAGTCGTGCAGAAGCATTAAGAAACGCTAAAATCAATTATCTGAATTCTATAGGTCAGAATAAGAATAATCTTCAAACTTCTAATCTTTATAATTATTCTTCTTTCTCCGATCTGCCTGATAACTGGAATACAGCCAATCTTAACGGTAATACGATATATAAGAAAAACGATGGATATTATGATAAGGAAGGAAAATTATTAGGTAACGGATATAACTATCAGACAAATGCTTATACATTCAATAATCGTTCTGATGCTGAGAATTATGTTAAAGACTATCTTGCAAGTATAAACAAAGGTTGGTCAAACTATCAAGGATATGATTTAAGTAATTATATAGACAACAACCTTAAATCTGCTATTTCAAATTCCATTATAGATGCTGCTATGAATGGTACTCTTGAAACTTGGAAACGTGACAATGCTGATAAGATAGATTCTTATTTACAGTCGGCACTTGCACAGAAGCAGTACGAAGATGAAATGGAAAGACTTGAAGAAGAAAGACGGCAAATGATACTGGATAGTTATGTACAAGATGATGGTAGTTTAGATGGAAATTCTACTACTGCACAGAATACATACGCTAATAACATGAATGATTATATGAATTATATAATCAAACAACTGGGTAACAGACGTGTCAATTTACTGTAGGTGAAATGAATGGCAATATATAACACATCAAATGGCAACAGTCCTACTGGTCTGAAAGCTGGTGATTATTCTGTTACCAGTAACGGACAAGTATATCAGGTATTAGATAGTAACAAATATAAAAATATGTCCTCTGACCAGTTAAAATCTCATGGTGTAAGTTATAATCCTGCTACTGGATATTATTCAAAACAGGTTACTGGAAAAGCTGCTAATAGTATAAAGAACCAATTTACTGCAAGTCAAGTAGCTGACAGTGCCAGATATCAAAACAAAGATACTCTCAATCAATGGAAGGATGCATATATACAATCACAGCTTGCAGGTTTACAACAAAATTTCAACACTAATAAAACTAATCTTTTAAAGACATATAATAAAAACTACTCCGATCTGTATGGTCAAATAGGTAGTGCTGAAAATGCCAATAAAAAGAACATACAGGATTTATATGACCAGACATATCTTAATAATGCTATGGCTATACAACAGGCTGCAAATCGAGGTATGACTTCTGCAGCTCAGGGTGTAGCTATGGGAACAAGCGGTTTAATGTCTGCAAGTAAACAGGCTGCACAACTTACCGCCGATAAAGACCAGTTAGTTCACAATATTCAGCTTAAACTTAACGACCTGACTGCAAATTATAATATAGATAAGGATACACTTGACGCTAATTTCAATGCTAATAAATTAGCTGCTATGTCTACTGCTGATTTACAGTGGTTACAGCAGGCATTAGATATTGACAATCAGAATAATACAACGTGGAATAACTTCTATAATAATGAATTACAAAACCAGTATAATACTGCTGAAAGAGAAGCTGAACAGGCATATAAGACTGCTGAAGCTGATAAGGATGTAGAGAGACAGAAAGCCTTACTTGCATGGCAGTATGAAAACGACCCATCTTATAAGGCTTATAGTCGTAGTGGCGGTGGATATGGCGGATACAGCTATGGTGGCTATGGCGGATATAGTGGCTATGGTGGCGGTAGCAGATATACTAAGCATGGTAAGTCTAATTCGTATGGTTCATCTAACGTATCAGAAGATGCTGCCGATTGGTATACAACAATAGCTAATTCTGGAGCTTATACATCAGGTCAACTTCAAAATATTTGGTCTATGCTTGAAGGTGGTGCAACCATTGCACAAGCTGCCGCATGGTTAAATGGACAAATAGGAAAGTCAGAAACTTACGGACCTCCTGCACCTAAGACAAATAACAGTGCTAATAAAATATCGTCTTCAAAACTAATAGTACCTAATTCAAAATATAAAAAAGCTGATAGTTCAAATTATACTGGACTTGCTGGTTTAATGATGAATGGTACTACTGGTAAAAAGAAAAAGAATACCTCTACTTCTAAGCATTCTTCAAAAAAGAACAGTAATAAATTCACATTATCAGATGCACTCGGCAATTTAAAGAAGATTTTGTAAAGGGCAGGTGAAAAGATGGGGATAATTCAAAAATTCATTCAAAAGATAACTGGCAAAGAGGAAGATAAAAAGTCTTCCTCTAAATCTGTTTCTAAACGTAAAAATGCTGCACCTGTAATATCAAAATCTCAACCTTATATATCTCAATCAGGTAAAGTGTATACCAACCCTGTTGATTTAGCCAAAGCTAAATATTATTACAGTGCAGACCGGGCTAAAAGGAATGGACAATTAGCTGAATACTGGCATAATCAAATGGCAGATAAAAATAGTAGTTTTCATAAATACTATGGTGAACGCTATAATAGACAACAGGAATATAATAAAAAATACGCCAAAGAACATACTTCTAAACGTGGTACTTTAGACCGTATCCTCGGTGTGCTTGGATATAACGGTATTACACAAGGCTTATATAACATTACTGATAATGACGATAGTACTACCTTTGTAGGTGGTTTAAAGCAAGGTCTTAAATACTGGAATCCTGCAACCGATGATGTAAGTGACAGAAAGACATTCTCCGATGTGTTAAAGAATCTTGGTTGGGAAGATAAAGACCCTGACCATCTTAGTGTCAGCGATGTTGGTAGAGGTGTTGTAGGCTTTATAGGCGATGTTGTTACAGACCCACTCTCCTACATCAACCCATTCTCTTCTACTGCTAAAATTGTTAAGGGTAGCGGATATGGACTTGATGCTGTTAATGCTGTTAAAGAAGCTACTCACTCAAAGTCATTTGCAGAAGTTTCTAAATATCTTAGTGATGCAGGTACTAATGCCGATAAGATTAAATACATGAAAGGTACTACTGCAAAAGATTTTATGAAGGCTGCAAACTATGACAAATCGTTAAGTCCAGAACAGACCAAAGAAGTTGCTGAGAGAATGTCTTATAACTTCAATAGAGATATTCAGAGGTTAAGACTACACCCTGAAAACGAAGAAGGATTGAGTATGGGTATAGGTCATTTACTTCCGTTTGATGAAAAGAGACGTAAAGCTCTGAATAAGGAAATCATATCATCTAAATCACTCAGACAGCTTGGTGACAGTACAATATCTCCATACTACAATTCCCTTGCAAAGAAAATACGTACTTCTAAAATGGGTCAGCGTTTCAGTAAAAAGGCACAGACCGAAGCACAGGCAGCTAAAGACGGTATTAATAAGACTACTAATCTTTATGCATTAGCACGTAAGATACAAGGCTTTGACGAAGCTGTAAAAGATGCTGGTGATTATGATATTGGTAATGCATTTTATGAGGTGTTTAAAGACAGTGATGAGGGTGAATTACTTGATGTTATTACTTCTATAGAAGATGGTAGTTTCTCCGATATGCGTAATCTTCTTGATATTAAAGAAGCGGCGTTTAAGAAAGCCTATAAGAAGGTCGGTGACAATGAATACATCAAGAAATCTGATGGTTCAAGGATAAATAAATCTCAGGACGAGATTATGGGTGAAATGAATTTCTCTGATGAGATAAGTCAATTTGAAGATACTAAATCTATCTTACAGCAAAAGCGTGACTCATTAGATGCTATTGAAAACTTTGTTAAAAAACATGAAGGAATGATTACTGATGATTTTACAAAAGACATATACCGTCTCACTGGTAAAACATATAATAAAGACAGTTCTGCATCTGAATTAGCTGAAGCGTTATTACTGCATAATAAATATCAGAAATCAGGTGGTTTTCTCAATATACTTAAAAATATGCAGACCGATGATATGCCTGAGACTATAAAGAAAGCATATGATAGTATTTTAAAGAATAGCGATGAGAATGCTGCAAGACGTACTGTGTTAAATTCTGAGAAGGATAAATTACAGACGGCTATTGCTAAGGCTGCAAAACTGGCTGAGGAAGATAGTTTTGAAGGTAAACAAATAATTGACAGCAAAAAAGCTACAACAATTTCTAACGATGAAATCAAATTACAAAAAATCAACAATGAATTATCTGAATTAGATAAGATTAATAGTGTTTATAAAACAGATTTTGTAGAGCCTGATTTTGATAAGTTGACTGTTAAAGAAATGCGGAGTTTGGCTAAAGATTTAGGTATTAAAAATTATAGCCGTGCCAATAGAACAGATATAATATCTAAACTCAATCAGCATTATACTTCGTCACGTATTACTGATGAAGGTTGGCAACACATCATTGATAATGCAAGTCCTTCCGATTTGAGAAAACTTGTAGATGGTGTTAAAAACGACAAAGAATATAATAAGCTGAATAAATGGCTTGATAACACTAAGACTGTACAGCAGAAAATTGATGATTACTTTAATTCCGAAAGTTTCCAATTTTTTAAAGATGCAGACCATCTTATGACTGACAAGAGAGCTGCTTTTGTAGGTAGTGATAAGGTTGGCAAGTACGTTGAAGATCTACCTGAAATCAACGATAGACTCAATCACATCGAAGGGATTGTAAATGCATTTAAGCGTGGTGAAGTTACTAAAGAAGCATTTACTACGGCTCAGATAGATGCTGTTAATGTATTCATGGATAGAATGAATCAGATAGCTAAAGACGAAATAGCCGCAGGTATTATGACTGAAGAACAATTCAATAAGTATTTTGAAAGGTATTTTTCTCATATACTTAAAAATAAGGATAAGGCTGCAAGTGCTGTTATTGAAAAGACAAACGGTAGTTTTAAACAGTTCTGGCAATTTGCAAGCAAAGGCTTTAGTAAGTCACGTAAATCCAATATGGTTGTGGATAGTATTGACAAGAACGGCGAACGGATGTTTAAGACAGCTATATGGGATGTGTACCTTGAAAGAGCATTAACATCCAACCAAATCTTAGCTAATAAAAGCATCGTATCCTTTATAAACGATATGTTTTCTAAGCCACTGAAACACCCTCTTGACAGTGCAGAAAAAGGCTATGTCAAAGGTATGTTCTATGAAGATGTTCATAATACGATTAATTCATCGCTTGCACATCTTGTTGAAAAAGAAAAGAAAGCATGGATTAGAGATATGTGGCAATCGTATTCTGATGATACTGATGAGTTTTTAGATGCTATGAGGACTAACGGTTGGCTACCTGAACATATTGAAGCTAATCTTCGGTTTGCACAGAAAAGAGTGTCTGATTTAGAAGATATGATAAGTCGTAATCTCGACAAAGAATCATTTGCTTTTAAATATAGTAATAATAAAGATAAACCTTATGTTGATAGAAGCGTATTAGAAACTCAGCTTGAAGAAGCTAAGAAACAGCTTAAAAATGCAAATGAAATATTTAAACAGCACATCGGAGAATCTATAGAAAATGCTGCTGATGGTTATATTAAACTTGTAAAAGATGAAATAATACGTCCTGCATATGATGAAATAGTTACTAATATATTTGGTAAAGACACTGCAGGTCGTATCAAATTCTCTGCAAACAACGCTATTACCGTTATGACTGATGAAGAAATACGAAGATTTACAGACATATTTACAGATGCAAAGATAATGCAATATGATGGTGATGCTGTTGACAAGGTAAATAAAATGTCAAAGATGCAACAAGCAGAATTACAACCTAAACTACTTACTCTTTACGATAAGTTTTTAAAGAGTTGGAAAGCTGCTAATACGCTTGTAGCACCTTCATTCCATGTACAAAATTCAGCGTCAAATGCATTTCAGTCATTCCTTTCTATAGGCAGTGATGCACTTAACCCTAAATCTATAAAACTGGCTAAGAATATACTATCAACCAATGACCCATACCAGACTGTTAAAATATCAGGTAAAAAATACACCTATCAGAAACTTAACAGACTGGCAAAGAAATACGGTGTTATAGACGAAAACTTTGCAGCATATGATTTTGGTAAGGACAAACCGACAAGATGGGAGTTAGGACAAAGAAATGCCGATTTACAGAAATTAAGCGATGTTAAATGGAAAGATAGTCCTATATGGGACAGTGTCTTACAAACATCTACTGTAATCGGAAGTAACATTGAAAGTATTCAACGTATGAATCTCTGGATTGGCAGACTTAAAAAAGGTGATGATTTTGAAGAAGCTACAAGAAAGGTAGACCAATTCTTGTTTGACTACTCCGATCTGACTGACTTTGAACAGAATATTATGAAGAGAGTTATTCCGTTCTATACTTTTATGAGGAAAAATATACCTATGGAATTAGAAGCCATGTTAAATACTCCTTCTATCTTCCGTAATATTAACTACGGTATTGATGAGATACAGAATATGGATGAAAATACTGTACCTGAAAACAAGCGTAATGAATGGAGACAGGACTATATTGAAATCCCGTATTCACGTAATCTTACTGACACATCGGAGAATATAGGTATTAACCCTCAATTCCCATATCAGCAGTTAGACAGGCTTGATGTTGATAAGTTGATAGGTAGTACGTCACCTCTTATTAAAATGCCGTTAGAAGCGTATACAGGCTCTTATGCATATACTGGAATGGATATTGATAGTCCATTAGAATACATCTTAGGTCAAACTCTTGTAACCTCACCAGTTGTAAGAATGATGGAAACAAATGACAAAGACGAACAGCAGATGCGGGAAATAAGTAAATTCACTACCTTCCCTATAGCTACCATCAAAGACCAGACTTTAAACAGATTTTCTTATAATAAATAATCTGTAACATAATTGTAATGTTTAAAGCTATTTTTGTATGGGTATTAATAATATATAAGTAACATTTACAAATATTTATAAAAATAATGCTTAAAAGATTAAA
>UMDH01039101.1_pt1 | contig 22999 bp, 30 predicted proteins | sample 1964441 | NCBI WGS metagenome assembly UMDH01 (sample SAMEA4835989, study PRJEB28245) | human gut metagenome | biome: gut microbiome; material: fecal sample | place: Denmark | collected 2008 | reverse complement strand
GCCCCCACCACCCGGCCATTAAACCGAGTGATGGGGGCTCTCTTTATGTAATCCCAATCTGCCGAAAGAGGAAGCCGACAAGGATACCGACTGCGGCAGTGATGATATAGCCCACAACCTTCCGCCACATCTCGCCATCGCGGCCCTCCAGTTCGTCCAGCCGCCTACCCTGCTTTTCCTGTTCCTTGACCATACTTTCCACGCTCTGGGCCAGCTTCTCCACTGAGGTAGTCAACGCGCCGATCTCCCGCACGTTTTCCTCCAGCAGTTCCAGCCGCTTGTCCTGCCGCCGCTCCCAGTCCTCTATGCGGCGGGAGAACTCTTCGTGTTCCGCACGGGTGATTGGTGTGTCCATTGGCCTAGCCCTCCTTGCGCGTAAAGAAATAGGTGATGATGGCCCCGTAGCTGGTGCAGAACAGGGCCAGCGCCTCCTGCGGAGGCTGGAACCCTCCGAACAGCAGCATTGCCATGCACACCGACAGCCCCAGCGTCACAATGCTCTTCACATCTATCAGCTTCGCCAGCTTCTCTCTCATCCCTTGCCCTCCACTGCCGCCGCCAGCTTGAGCAACAGATCGTCTCCCCAGCGGTAGTTGTACAGATAAGTAATCGTTGTGTCGCTCAGTCCGGCTTTCTCCCTGAGCACACGCTTTGCTTCCTCTACAGTCATTCTAACCTCTCCTTTCACGGCGGCGGCCACCTCTGCCCGGAACGTGTCCATGTCCTTCCCGTGCTTCGGCCACCAGTGCATCACATCCGCATGGTTGGAGGCTACGCCCCGCCTGTACCCCTCGCTGTGGCAGATGAGCGCCCCATCGGCCAGCGGATCCAATTTGTACAGCTTACAGAGATAGGCCGCCAGCTCCACGGCGTTGCGGTAGACCGCCCGGAAATAGCCGTCGTTGGCTGGTGCGTCGTAGCCTATCATGGTCCCGCCCTGGTAGGTATGCCCTGCGGGCTCACAGCACTCAAACGAGATATGCGTGTTGTTGGCGCTCTGGCCGCTTGTGCCCGTCCCCGCATGCCACCCTCTCCAGTGCCAGGGCAGCAGTTGGGTGATGCTCTCCGCCCCTACAATCGCGTGTACCGCCACTTCCACGCCGGGCCTGTCCCATGACCGGATAAACACCTCCGGGTCAGGCTGGGCCACCCCGAGGGAGTGGACCATAATCCCTTTCGGTTTCATGGTCCGCCCCGCCCGGTAGCAGTCGTTTTGCGTCAGCAGCCGCTGGATGATGTCAGGCATTCCCCGCCGCCTCCATGAGGGCGGTCACCTCATCGTATTTGCCCTCTTTGCGCAGACGGATGATCTCGCTCTGGTTGGCACGGTAGTCCTCTACAAACTGCTGCGCGCTCCCGGCCAGCTCGTCCACATGGGGCTTCAGCGCGGCGTAGTCCACGCTCTCCGCACCGGCGTAGTGAGGCAGGCTGGGATCTCCGGCATTGCGGATATTAGCCAGGAACATCGACGCCCCCTCGTGCCACCCCATGCCGTTCTCCGTCCCGATGTTGATGATCTCGTTTACATAGCTGTGCAGTTTCATTTGTAAGACTTCCTTTCCTTTTTTGTTTATGTGAATGGTTTGTGCGCATACTTTGCCTGTTCCCGCCGCCCGCAAGGACGGCGTTTTTAATATGCCTCGCCGGTGATTTCCACGTACTCGGCGGCGGTAATCACGCCGTCTTCAACCGCCTGCTTCAGCCCGTCCTTTGTGACCTTATTGCGGCGGTAGAGGTTCGCCATCGCTTTTGCCCTTGCGCTCATTCTTAGATCCCTCCATACAGCATCTCATATGCGTCTTCCAGATCCGTAGGCTTGCCCATCTTTACCGTACAGGTACCGTCCACATGGACGGTCAGGTCGCCACGGATGCAGAACTCGGAGTTGTCGAACTCCTCCTGCCGGGTTTCGTAAACAGGATCGCCGGTCTCATTGACAACCGGATTTCCTTGCTCGTTGTAGACTGGCACAGGATCCTCGCTGACGATACTCCACGCCGCGCCGTCAGGGAACAGGGCGTTGACGGTCTCGTAATCAGACTCCATGGTGATAGACTTACTCTCCCGCCCGTCCCACTCTTTGTCGGACATTTTACCCGCAATGCTTGCTGGATAGAGAGTGCCGTTTACTTTTATGTAAATCATCAATGTTTCCTCCTAACAACATATCATGTGACAGTCGGTAATTTGTCTGGTGCTGAAGCATATGCAATTTGAGCATTGTACGCAGTGCCATCGTAATGCATCCCACCAACCACTAAATAACCATCCGCATAAGCAACCGCATATACGCCCTCATTGCCGGAAACAGAACCCCACACGCTTTTTAGATTGGTAATAGTACTTGGGGAATTGCCATACCAAACATGCCCATAAAATCTACTGCCATTATCAGTGTATCTATTACAAACTACCCATTCTCCATTTGCATACGCAATAGATGTTGGTCTGCAATAAGTATATTCGGTAACATATAAAGTCTTTGTTGTCCATGTTCCACTTAGGCTTTTTGTATAAGCAACTTGAGTATATATTGTATCGCTATTAGCATATGTTCCGCATACTACCCAATAGCCATTTCCATAGGCGATGTCTACGGCTGCAATGCCACTAAAACTACTGTTATAATTGGAACTTATTGACCATAAGTCGCTTTGCGTCCATGAGGTCGGTGTTGTGGCGTATGCGATTCTGGCGTAAGGAGTGTTCCCTGCATCTCTTGACCCGCATAAGACAAAATATCCCCCTCCATAAACAATTGAATTGACTGAATTATAGCTGGTGGTGCCACCCCACAAATCCTTTGTAGTCCATGTACTGCCTAGACTAGTCGCATAAGCAATGCGGGCATAATAAACACTTCCCGTACCATACATTCCACCTACAACCCAATAGCCATTTCCATATGCGATACCGGTAATGGTATCATAGCGATATCCTGTCCATATGTCCTTTATTGTCCACGTAAGGTTTGGCGATGCCGTATAGGCTATTCTCGGATACCACTCACTAGCTGTATCCAAATACTGTCCTCCGCCGACGACAAAAACCCCATTCGCATATGTGATGCAGTTGATGCAACTATATCTACCGAAAGTACTAGTTGAATTTCTCCACAAATTTTTTGCCGTCCATGGGCCATCTAGACTGGTCGCATAAGCAATGCGAGCGTAATAAACACCCGCATCATATCGCACCCCACCTACAACCCAATATCCGTTTCCATAGGCGATGCAAGTTATTTCGCAATTTACATACGGGCTAGACCACAAACTTAATGCACCAGATGGCAATAAAAACGAAATGTCATATTCTGTCCCGGAAATCAATACCTTGCCGTTTTTTACGCTGTACGATGTTCCATCTTTTAGACACGTACCACCGGTGATGTCATACGCAGTACCATTGATTAAAGTTTTCCCCGCCATGGTATCACCTCACTCATACGTCCAATTGATAACGCCATTTACGGTCGGAGCGGTTTCCGTATTATACAACGCCGATGCGCGATATCTTGCGGCTGTATAGGTGGAATCCGCAAACGTATTGTATCCCGTGCCGCCATTTACAACCGGAAGTGTCCCATTCAGATCCGCAGCGTCAGGCTTTGTCATATTCACAACCTTCCATAACAGCCCATCATAAACCATAAGGAGCGGTCTTCCAACGGACAGCCAATTTGAAGAATTTCCAATAGAGTTAGAAGTGCTTATCGTACTAAGCCCACGCTTAATATTCTTTGCGCCAAGGTTGTTTACGTTCAAGGTAGGACTAGTTGTTGTACTAACCGTATGCGGTATCATTATGAAACTCGCACCAGCCGTTAAAGCCGTTATTCCGGGGACGGTCGCCGTATATGCAGCGCCATCGCCTTCCGTGGTGACGATAGGCAGACCCAGTTTATCCGCATACTGCTTCGGCGCTGCCTGCAAATCCTCCGCTGGGTCTCCGCTCAGGGTCAATGGGCCGGTCATCGTCCCGCCTGAAATGGGCAGCGCCCCCAGCTCACCCGCCGTGGGCATGGGAGACCAGTCGGGATCCCCATTTTGCGCCATTAAGACTTTTCCGTTGTCCGCAGTATCGTCAGGCGTCGGGATATGTAACGATCCACATTGGGTAGCAGTCGTGTAGGTTTGTTCCATTATTATGGTGGTGGAGTTCGACTTGATAGAATCGTCGAAATAGCTACTAAAACAGATTTGTTTGACCGAACCTTCGCCCATATCCATGGCGTTACTAACTGTTAGAGCCGAATAGTAAAACTTATCTCCCGCTGTTTGCACGATGCGCCCGATGACCGTCTTGCCCGCTTTTAGGAGAGCAACGACCTCATCAAAGGTCTTGTTGCTGATAGCCCTATAGCCGCCGTTAAGTGGCTCGTCGGTAACAGTAAAGTCCACATACTCTATCAATCCCTCCGCTACGCTGTCTACATACCCAAACACATCCTGCGCCTTGTTCTGGGGGTCGTAGGTGGACTTGTCCATTTTGGAGCTTACAAGGCTCTTGATTTTCCCCCAAAAATACGACAGGCCAGTTTCATCCAAGTAGCTCATGGCACACCTCACGCGGTAATTTCATCAATTTCTCCGTTTGTAATGGACTGGATTTCAAAGGTCTGGCCCAGAGCGTCCCACGCGCTCCCGTCCCATGCATAATTCATGCCGGTATCCTCTACATTCCAAACATCTCCGACGCTGTTGCCGTCTGCAGGAAGCGCGGAGAAGGTGGGCTTGCTGCCCTTGTACTTGTACGCGCTAGAGATGTCCGTTTTCAGGGCGTAGCTGCTCGCCGGACCAAATGCAGACAGCTTCGTATAATCGTCGGCACTCATAAGCCCGGCAGACGATCCGCTTGCGTTCTCGTATGTAGTATCCGTGAATTTCGCATTGGCAGGAACGTTCACGCCAACCGTAAAGCCGGTTACTGTGTCCGCGTCCGTTGCTTTGTCAGCCAGCGCTGCTTTATCCACCTTACCGTCATCATTGGTGTCATAGACGCTTTTCAGCATATCCCCGCCCCCCGCCGAGGACACGCTGTCATCCACGTACTTTTTCGTAGCGGCGTGAAGGTCATTCGATGGAGCGCCGGAAAGCGTCAGGGGGCCCGTCATTGTGTCCCCTTCTTTGTTCACGGCTTTCTGAAACAAGGGTTTGATTTTGCTGTTCCAGAGATACAGCAGGCCGTCATTGTCCAAATATTTACTCACTTTAACATCTCCTCAATTTCAGAATTTGTGATTGCCTCCGTTGGCGGCGGGATTCGCTCCAGCTCCTCTTTCAATTTGCTGATTGATTCTATTGGATGCTGGTCTTCTGCATCCCGGTTCAGCAGAAAACGATGATCTGATGTGCCGCCCGCGCTGCTGCCGATTTTCCCAGTCAGCGCACCCCCGCCTGAGAGGCGGCCTTTCAGCTCACTCACGGGTCACATCCCCCTCCAACACAAAGTCACTGGGCGGTATGATCGTTGTCACCGTCCCTTCTTTCGCCGTCAGCTGCACATCGTATTTGTATCTTGATGCCGGGATATCGTTCGTATCTTCGTGGCTGAGATAAAATACCGCCGCCCCGTCCTCCGTAAACGCCGTGACTTGCTTTTGCAGTACGCTGCTCACCGTGAGGTACACCGTATCCCCATCCACAAAGGGACGCGGAGTGCCGTCCTCCTGCTCACAGCTCACTGTCAGCACCTCCGTGTCACCACGGATCATACGGATCGCCGTCCCGTTGATGATCATGTGCTTTCCTCCTGCTGCGCCGCTACCCAGTCTAACAGCGCGTCTATCTCTTCGCCGCTATATTTGCTGGTGTAGTAGCTGCTGGGCGTTTCTGCTGTCTGAGACGCAGACAACCCCGCTACAAGCGTTTCCAATGCTGCAAGTCTCTCTTCTGTTGTCGGCATCCTCGTATCCTCCTATACAATCACTCGACGCCCAAGACGGTCTAGAAGCATCTTATTGTTTTTATCTACTACTTGACCGGTTTTGGATTGTTCGTTCTGTCTATAGTAGATGATGATACATCCGGCTTGGCCCGCCCCACCAGAACCTCCTGCGCCACGAGTGGGCGCAGGGCTACTCCGCACATAAGCACTAACTGATAAATTCAGATCTAGTGATGTTGTAGTCCCAGTGCTACTTCTATTGTACCAATAGACATAAGCATCTACCTGTGTTGTTAAGGTTCCGCTTGCACCTGTTCCGCCGCCTCCGTGTCCACCATCGCCGCCACACCCATATTGACTTGCATCGCCTCCGTTGCCTCCGTTTCCGCCATTACCACCGGCAATGGCATATCCGGTAGCGCTGACATACCCGGCGCTGATTGTCGATACAGAAATTTCTGGTCTATTCGACAGGGATGCATCTCCACCTGCCTCACCATTTCCGCCTGCACCGCCACCGCCCGCATTTCCGAATCGGAATGATGCTGTTGCTCCGGTAGCAATATTAGTTTCACCATTAGGCCCACGGATTGTAGATGAATCTTGGAGATTTCCCGGTGAGTAACTACCCGGATTGCCCCCCTTTGCTGTTCCTGCATCTTCCCCAGAACTTCCGCTCGATCCTCCATCGCCGCCTTTTATTCCATCCGTTCCAGATTTCGCATATACAGTTCCGGTTACAATGTCCGTGTACCCATACGGATTTCTACTCCCGGAAACTGAACTGTGAGTCCCGAATTTTGTCTCGCTGCTTCCGCCATATGCAACCACAGCTCCACAGGAGTATGCGATTTCGTCCCCCGGTGTCAAACTGATTTCAGTCTGGTATATCCGGCCACCTGCCCCCCCTTTTCCGCCATTGCCGCCCTTCCCTGCAGAACCAGAGCCGCTTGTCGTTGCACTGACAGATGTCGTTTGACGAGAGTCCGGCGGCACATTGCTGAAATTTTTGTTTTCAGAGTCGCTCGAACCGCTGGGAACGGTTCCGTTCGTCCCTTCGCTACCGCTCTGTCCATCCTGTCCGCCATCGATCAAAACTATAGTCGCAGAAACGGCCCCATCCGGGACCGTCCATGTCCCGCTTCCTGTCAGAACGAGGTGCTTATCATAGGTTATCATATCCTTAAGCTGTTCAGGGGAAAACCCAACAAGGGACTTTTCACTTGCTTTTAACGTGTTGGATACCGTAACATCCACACTTTTTACGCAGGATGGAACGTTTTTCATGTCGTAGGGGTGCCAAGTAGAGAGGATGTCACCCGGCTTTTCGCCGCCATAAACCACATCTGCATTGATTTCCTGAATGCACTTATAGTAGTTTGCCAGACGATCGGCCACAGCGCGTGAGTTCACGAGCGAAACTAATGTTGCATCTTTTACCGTCTTAACATTTTGGCTGCTAGACGAAGATACAGACGCGGTTACTTCCCTTGTGTTGTGTATATACTTGTTTCCAGTCAGCGTTCCGCTCCCTACGGATACTTTGGCGTAATTCGCATTACTTTCCAATATGGTAAAACCCGTTGCTTCGAGGTTGTACATCGGATCACTAAATGTAATAATATCTCCGGCAGTTGTAGTCCCCTCAAACAGGGTTACAGATTCTCCGCCGGTAAAATACTGGTGCTCTGTCACGGAAACACCCGTAACTAGAGAGGCGTAATCTACGCTCGGCCCCTCATACATTTTATCTTTTGACGCCGATCCGCTGACTCCGTCCCACAACCCCTCAATGTGGAGTATGCCATCAAGGTCGCTTTTTATTGTTGCCCCAACGGCAAACAGCACTTGAGCAAGATTGTCCTTCTGAGTAGCAATTGGAAGCCATCCATATAACTTCACGCCCTGTAAATTGGATTTAATAATATAAGGCACGCCTGAGATCAGGCCTGCAAGGATGGTTTGCAGCGTATCTCCGGCATAAATCCCACCATAATGCTGTCTGTCGTTCAGCAGACTGATGGCGGAATCCGCTTTGATTTTATAAGACGTGGCCGATGCCCTTTTAATTGACTGGACATAAAAAATTCCAATCAAGGCCCCACCGTTGTAATACTTGATGGGCGTATTGCGTTGAAAGGATAAAATTTCGGGATCTGCGCACTCCACCTCTGTTTCGAAGTAGTTTGGATTAAGCTCTGAGTGAAGTAGGGATATAGTTGCGTTAATCCGCCCAGACTTTATTTCAGTACCTGAAAACGTCCACTTGCCATATTCAATTACGCTCTGGCTCACACAAACACCCCGATCACCGTTTTAATTGCGCGTCAATAGGGATAAAGTTCACTTCAATCTCTCCCCAGTAATTAACACCATTTTCGACTTTTTCAATGTCTTGGGAGGCGCTGGTATAGTATGCCTCATAGGATATGGTAGTCTGCCCGTCTGCGGCCTCCAACAAAACAGAGTCATCTATGGAATGCTGGTACAGATAATCCCAAAATGCATCTAACCCGGCATAGTCATCCCCTCTCCTGAACACAGTAATTTTATGTCCAAGATATGTCCCGATAACATCCCGGACCATCCTGCCGGACAAGACGCGCCCGACATTCGGGCCATCCAGTACATTAAAGTTCCGGTTATAGGAGGAAATTGCAACCTCTGCATCAAATTCTGTGCCGTTTAGTTTTATGTAACTCATTTAATCCTCCGCAAGCCGCACACCGATCCTTTGTGTCTGCTGATTGTTCAGCCGGTAAACAACACGTGCCATTTCCTGCTCTCCGATTTGAAGGATAGTGATATGATCACCACTTCCTCCGCCCATCCCGCTTCGCTGGATACCACGCGCCACCGCCGCTTCGATTTCCGATGTAGGGGCCTCAATGTTAGTTCCACGCTTTTGGTCACCAAGGACAGCTAAAAACTCACGGTTCGGCGGTATAACAGCCCCTTTGGCAAGCATGGGTACATCTGCAAGAGCCAGTTTTGGGGCAGACATTCTTCCCGCCCCTGAACCAGCCGAAAAAGATCCTCCGCCTGTTTTGACGCTTCCACTGTTTAAAGCTTTAAGTGCCACTCCTCCGCCTAAAAGCGCTATACCAGCCAAAAGGAAAAGAGGATTAAGCGTCATAGCTCCAATTGCAACCAGAGCAATGCCTGCTAGTAATAGAGCTGTTGAAACCCACTGCTCAACTTTATCGAGTTGGAGCACCTCAACCCAGCTTTTCATTTCATTGTCATTAGATGCAGCCATTGCGGTTCCTGCAATAAACAGCCCAATTCCAGCTATTAGCAGTGCGATACCTATTGCTTGCATACCTGGAACTAAAATCAAAACGAGGCCAATTATCGCAATATAAGGAGATATTTCTACCATTGCTGCAGATAAGGCCGAAACAATGGTATCAATTAATGATTCTCCGCCATCCATGTCCATTTTCCCTAATGCAAATATCGCAATACCAAGAACAATTAACCCTATTCCAAGGGGAATTTGTCCTGCAACCAAGAGCACAATGCCAATTATGGCGATCCATGGCCCAATAGCTTCTGCCGCCTCTTGTAACCTTGTGATAATGTTTTGCACAAAGTCCCCTTCATCTCCAGCGGCTTTGCCTGCCGACCATAGAGCCGCACCAAGGATAATGAAAGCAACGCCCATTAGAATATTTCCCATAATAACAAGCAGCACACCAAGCACTGCAATTAGAGGCCCAATCACTACTGCCGCCTCAGAAAGTCTTGTTTTTATGTTTTCAATAAAGTCCCCTTCATCTCCAGCGGCTTTGCCGACGGCCCAAAGAGCTGCTCCAGCGATAATAAACGCCACACCAAGTAGGATGTGCCCAGTGATAACAAGAAAAACACCTAAAACGGCAATTAAGGGGCCAATAACTGCAGCTGCCTCCGAAAGTCGTGTGATAATATTTTGCACAAAGTCCCCTTCATCGCCCGATGCTGTTCCAACGGCCCAAATGGTTGCTCCTAAAATGATAAGCGCTATGCCGAGAAGAATGTGGCCTGTCACAACCAGAAGCACACCTATTACAGCGACAAGCGGGCCAATAATGGAAAGAGCTTCCCCGAGACCTCCTTGTAATAGCGTCTTTATGGCTTCAGGATTGGATGTAATCGCGTCTGCAATCGCCAACGCACCAGCTACCATTAATGCAAGGCCGATAGGAATACTTGCACCCGTAAACACGAGGATTGCGCCAAGAGCAAGCAGAGCCGCACCAGTAAGCAATTCTAGAATGGAGGACAGCGCATCCTGAATCTTATTTTTTACAATAGAAAAATCTGGCTCAATAGGGTCTTCCAATTTATCCTCTTTTTTGTTCTCTTCTTTTCCCTTATCGCCTCCAGCAAGTTGGTTAATTTCATCAAAAGAAGCAAGGGACTTTTCTGCTTTCTCTGCGGCCTCCCCAGTCCCTTCGATAGCCTCTGTTTCCTCATACAAGTTTTCAGCGGAATCAGCCGCTTTTTCTGCTGTTGTTCCAAAAAGCGCAGCGGTAAAACGCGCCGCCATAGCAATAATTCTGGCTAGTATATCGACAAACTTGGTAAACGCTGGTATAATGACCTCAATCAATGGCTGGGCAAGCGTTAAAAGAGCGCCTTTCAATCGGGCAATAGCCGCCCGCGCCTCATCGTTCGTCTTAATGACCTTGCCCATCCACTCGCGGAACTTTGCAAGAGCCTGTGTGATAATCGTGAAAACAAGTGCGCTCCTGATAACTTCACGTAGGCGCATGGAAAATTTGGCTGCACTTTTCTGCGCACGATCTACTGATTTTGCCATTTTGTTTGTATCTGGAACAGTCCGAGAGACTTGTTGATAGATGCCACCGGCTTCTACTTTTGCCTGGTTTAGCTTACTCTCCAATCCAGAAATTTTAGAGTTATAAGAAGATAATGCTCTATCTGCCTGTTTCCACTCTTTCTCAATAGCGTCAACCTCTTCCTTCTGTTGCTTCAATGCCTCATTCACACGATCCTTATCTGAATAAGCGCGCAAATAATCATCTGGTGATGCTCCAGGTGACATAGCAGCATTGATGGCGCTTTGTTCCTCTTTCAGCATGGAAAGCCGTTTTTGGGCCTCTTGCAGTTTTGTATTTACTGAATTAAGATTTTCTTCCAGAGGAAGTTTTCCGTGGTTTTTTGACGCAAGCTGATTTTCAAGCGATTGAATCTTCTTGTTGATCCGGTTCAATTTCTGCTGTGCATTTTTATCATCAATATCAGTGTCGATGATAATGGAACCGTCAGCGGACATACGAATCACCACCTTAAGGAGGGAATTTAAATGGACGAATATAAGAAAATTGTCATTACTCGGGAAAAATCCCCATGGGGGAGCGCTGTTGACTTCACTGTATTTTTAGACGGGAAGATGGTTGGGATTTTGCGAAATGGGGCAACCATCTCTGCCTACGCCCAAGACGGGCCGCATACGCTTTCATTCCAAAAAGGGCGGAAAATTGACTGTTCTCTTTCAATCCTTATATCACCGGAAGATACAGCAAAAGTTGTAAATACTGCAATATCCGGTTCCCATCTTGTAATTGAAAGTGAGCATACAACAGATACTCCTGAAGCTGCCGTGTTCGACAATGAAAATAACCCGAAAAGCCGTGAGAGAAGAATTAAAAACAATATCGTATTTGCAGTGGTAATTATTGTTGCTGTGCTTGCCGCTGTATCTCTTACTTTTGGGGGCCGCTCTGATAGTCTGTCAAACGATGGCCATAGTCCAAGCCAATCAACTACTACACCCACGCAGCCATCCAATAATTTAGATCAGAACATCCAGCCGGAGGAAATCACCATCTCAGCCAACAGCTTGTGGGAGGCATATAAGGAGAATGCAGTGAATGCCGATGCGCTGTATAAGGATAAAATCTTAGTTGTGACTGGCACAATTCAAAACATCGGGCAGGATGTTTTAACAAAAGCACCGTGCATTTCTCTCGAAACGAATGACGGTTATGGTCTTTATCCTATCCAGTGTTTTTTTCCGAAGGACGGAGACCAGACAGATTTGATTGCACAATTGAAGGACGGGGACTATATTACCATTGCTGGTGAGTGCGATGGCATTCCTATCGCTCAAGTTCAGCTGACAAAATGCACGATACGATAAAATCATAACCGCCCCTCCGGGGGCGGTTTCATTTTGCGCCCGTCCAGAGGTTTACAAGGTCGTTTTCCGCCTTGCTGTAAGTCTGCTTGATGTCGATGATGTCTCGGTTCTTCCTGTAAAATTCCCTATCCGATTTGTCCAGCGCCTTGCCCTTGGCTTTCTTGTCTCTTATGCGTACAATCTGTGCAAACAGGCAATCTCCGATTTCTGAGTATGCAGACAGGATCGTCCACCAGTGGATTCCGCCTGTATTCGTTTCAACATCATACTCCACGGCGCGAGCTTCATATCCCAATACCCGATTGACAGGTGCAATGATTCGCGGATAGTCCATTTTCCAATCTACCAGTTTAGGGCCCTTTTGCTCCTTTGGATCCTCTCCACCGTTAATAAAACGAAAGCATTCTTTTATTGCCGCATCGTAATCCGTCAGGCCATTAAAGTCCACATAGAAGATCTGGAGCACATCAAGGGCACGGTCCTCCTCATTAGAATCCGGGTCATTCATTGCTTCGAAGATATCCAGTATGACCCGATAGTCATATCGAATTTCAAATGCTTCTCCGTTTATTTCTACACTCTTTGGAAGGCCGTACCCCATGCCGTGCTCCTTTCTTATTTTTTCTGGTATTTTTGGTATTTTGCCGTGTATTTGCTCACACGGGGATCGGTTAGCTTCTTTTCGCGAGTAAATGTGGTGTCAATTTCGTCCATAATGGCCATCATGAGGTTGCACCAAACCGGCAGGCCATTGGCGATGGCGTAGACGTTCATCCCGCCGAACACCGCCTCACTGACGGAAGCCTCGAATACGCCGTCAATAATACCGCGCATCTCTGCGTCTCGTTCTCTGGCGAACTCGAAAATCTTCTTCTTGTCCGCCATCTTCTCAATCTGGGCCTTGTAGCTCTCCTGTTTCTTGTCCAAATCCTCAAAGGCGGAATACAGCCGCTCCACAAAATTGCTGTCGGTGGGGTTAAAAGAGACCTCGCACTTGCCGTTCAAGGCGTATGTAACGAGCCCGGAGTCAAAGTTCAGTTCTTTCATCATTCGTCACCATCTGCAGTAAAAGTCACTGTTTTGCCAGAAATAGCCGCCGTTCCGGTTGTACGAGTGCCGCCGTAGGTCACATCGATAGGCATCCCAATAGAGCCGCCGCCCTCGCCGCCGAGACCGGAAGGAAGAACAGAGCAGGCAGAAAAACGCTCGGCAAAAACTGCAGTGCCTGCTGTCCCTGCATAAAGGTGGACAATCAGCATGTCCTGGTTAAGCAATGCATTGACGTTGTTGTCCTTGATAGCCAAATTCCAGATTTTCTGTTGGGCCTTGTCTGCTCCGTCCAGCTCGCAAGGGTCGAAGGTCTGGGTGCGGGTGGCCTTTTTTCCCGTAGTATAGGTATCTCCAAAGATGTCCACCTTAGTTTCCGTTTGCCAGTCGAACTCAATAGAGCTGTCCTCCACCCGCTTGCCGACGGGGGACCATTCAGGCGTCTCTTCAGGCGTGGTTGTTGCAGTATTTAGGTATGCAATTAGCAGTTCGCGGGCTACGGTTTGCCCTGCTGTGGTGTTAAATGTCAGATCAGATTCAGGCATTTTTCTACTCCTTTCAAACGCCGACCTCGTAGGTCAGCCTCATTTCGATAAAATAGTCCTCGTCACCGTTTTCATAAGGCGCATATAGCTCAGCAGACGATATCGGCGCAACTTTAAGCGTCCTGATTCCTTCACCTAAATCTGGCCTATTGCTGCTGCACCAGTCTCCCATCAAATTCAATGTTTCCAGTGCGTCAAGCCTTGCGTCCATGCTTCCAATCCCCGGCTTAATACGATAAATAATTCTGAACGAATACTCCGCTTGATAGCCTCCAAGAATAAAGCGTCTGCTGTAATAGGCGTTTGTGGAAGCAGACAGCGCCATGCCCTTCTCGTTTATGGGAAGCTGCGGCTCCGTCTTGACAACGGCAACCGGCAAGTCCGGGTATTGATTTAGCCACGCCAAGACCTTCCGATCAATCTTGCTGCGCTCTGACGCAGAGACAGACACCCTTTGTTTTTCATTTGAGCTCATGTAGTGTTGCCTCCTTTGCCACACGCAGCCATTTGGGAAGATTCTTTGCTTTGCTGGCCTCAAACCAATGCGATTGTGCTTTTGGATGCATAGAACGCTGTATCTTCAGGTCCCGATCTGTCGGCCTTAACTTTGCTCCCTTGCGGAATCGGATTACCTCTGTCCCATCCTCGCTCACAATGCGCATGGGACCTTTCCCGGTTGCCGCATCCACCATGACTTTGCCGTAGTATAGGTACTTGGCATAAGGGCCAGGATAAATAATCTGCTGTCCATCAACCCGTGTCCGTGTATCCAGGCTACCTGTAAGTGCTGGGACATATGGGGATGTGTCCTTGCGAACCTGGAGCGCCACAATGTGCTCTGCCTTTGTGGATACCTCCGCCAACTTGTCCTTAATGGCCTCTAAGCCATCTGTGTAAACGGTAAATTTCAGCATTTTATTTTCCACCGACTTCCCAGTGAGACATATCTCCGCCGAAGTCCTTGAAATCTACCTTTGTCACGTCATACACATCATCATAGGCGGCCTCTATGGTCTGCACTGTCCAGTCCGGGTGTACAGCCTCGCCCTTAACGAAAAAGCAGTTGCGGCCCACAGAAAGCGTCCATAACGCAGATTTATTATCTGATCGCCAGAACTCAATTGGGCCGATATACCGCTTTGCTACGCCGGTCACGCCGTCCACGGCCTCAACATTAGCTGGGATATAGAGGTTGACCGAATCCGCCCCTTCCAAGCCGCTTTTAGCCACGTTGGAGCCCTTAGAAGCGTCCAGAAGAACACCACGCAGTACAGTGATGTGGTTGAACAGGGTGGGCTTAAAATCGTTTTCCGGCAGTTCTGTGGTCTCTGTGTTATAGACCGTCACAACATGAGGGAACACACGGACACCCCCTCCCCCGGTACAAAAGGCCAGTTCCAGCTAGATACTGCTGGGCGATTGTCGCAAGAGCCGCTTGCGCTGTCTGTACAGAGGATAGGGCTTGCTGTGCGCTGTCCCCGCCGCTCCGGTAGGTCTTTGACCAGCTTCCCACCGTCTGACTTTGTAGTTCTCCGTTGTTTTCCAAAGATGAGGTAATGGATTTCTGCGCCAGGGCCTTGGCAGTATCAATGTACTGGTACTGTTCCGCGATAGCACAGCAGCACATTTTCAGCGCGTCCAACTCTGCGTTTTTGGCCGCCCTTCCCTGCGTGTAGTAATCCAAAAATGCACTTGCACGCAGGGAAAGCCGTGAAAAATCGTTGTATTCAATGGCTGTACCAAGATATGTATTTGCGTAATATTCAAAATCTGCGTAAGCCATCAGGTGGTCTCCTTATGCGCTCGTTTTGGTCACAGTAACTGTGTAAACTTTTTGTGCCGTGCCATTCTTTACGGTGATGGTCACGGTGTTTGCCCCATCAACCCAGGTTGCAGCCGTACCGTTGTCAATATGCGTCTCTCCATTCAGGATGGTAACGGTCGCGCCATCATCCTCCGGTGTGGCGGTCACTGTGTTTGTTGCGTTTGTGGTTGTGGCTGTGTACTCCGTCGTATCCGGGTCAAACGTCGGAGTAAGCGTCAGCGCGCCAATCGTCAGCCCCGAGAGGCGCGCGCTCATTCCCCCGCCGGTGCGTAAACAGCAAACGGGAAAGCGTTTTCTAGCCCGGCGTTGTAAGCGTTGATGGGATTAGGGATCTCCCAGCCAAGACGCATAACGGCTCTGAGGGCCACCATGTCGTTCTGCATCAGGTTATATAGGATATTTCCCGTAGTGGGGTCCTGTACCACGCCGCTATCGAAAATCTTGAAGGTCATATCTTGCCGAATGGCGTAGACCAGCTGGCTCCAGTCGCCCACGATGGCAAGGGACTCCTCCGGGTCGTAAGCGCCGTTCACAGGGAAGTACATAGACATACCATCCAGCGCATAGCGGGTGTCGCCCTGCATGTCGGTCTTGAAGATAGGCTGTCCGTTTTTGTCCACAAGGCCGCGCAGCTTGGCCCGCATCTGAATGGCGGCCATCACACCGTTGGGGATATATCCGCTCTCCTCCACCTTGGCGATCACGCCGCCCTCGCCCATGATGTCCTTGAAAATATCGCTGGTAGCGGTCACAACAGCGCTTGCAGTAGTAGCAGAAGGAACTAGGCCCTCACGCCAGGATGTGGGCTTGTCCGTACCATAGAGAATGGCGGCGTCAATAACCTTTCCGAATGCCTCTTGGAGGCGGGGCCGCACCTCGCCCCAAATGTCGTAGTCGGAATCGTCCAGCACTGCCTCTGGGATGGGCACGATTACGGCGATCTCCTCGGCGTAAATTTTCTTCTTATCCCACGCCATGTTGGTGGTCTTCTTCAGAGATGCCTTAGAGTCTGCTGTTCCGGTAGTAGCCTCACCGTTTACAAAATAGGCGGTAGGCAGTGCGTCCAGCACATTAAGGGTCTGCGTCTTGCTGGTCATGTTGGGCAGTCGGCGGGCCATCCGCAGCACGGCGGATTCCGTCACAGCTCCTTGGATAATCTCACGGGTCACAGGCTCGGGGATAAGCCCGGAAAGTTTACTTCTGTCAATAATATCAACAGCCATTTAGGTTCTCCTTTCATTTCAGTGCGCCCCGGATAAGGGCGTTCATCACGTCGTTTTCTCCTGTTTTCTTGCTGCCGCCGCCCACAGGGGCGGTCCAATCGAAGGTAGTCTTCTTTCGGTCAGCAGTAAGCGCATCCACGGCCTGCTCAAAGGTGGTTTTGTCATCCACCATCTTTGCGGCTTTGAATGCAATGAACTCGGCCTCTTCGCCTGTAATGCCTTTCTTCAAGACATACAGCTCACGCTTCAACTGGTCTCGTTCGCTTTCTGTAGAGGTCAGTTTCCCTGCAAGCGTATCACGCTCTCCGGTCAGCTTGTCCCAGCGCTCTTTTTCACCGACCTGCCCGTCTTTCCATGTGCGGAAAGCAGTCAGTTCATCCTCGCTGGGCATTCCCTTCATGGCTTTTGCAAGCCGTTTACCAATCAAGGTGTCAACCTCCGCCTGAGTGAAGGTCTTCTCAGGGGCGGGCTCCGGCGCAGGGACCGGGGTAGGAGTAGGATTATTGATAGGCTCGCTCATTGTATTAACCTCCGTTTATTGTCAGGGCCGTCGCCCTGCGGTTTTACGCCTCTCGGCATGGATAAACAAATAAAAAAGGGGCCAACCGCCTACGATTTGTAAGCAGTTGACCCCAACGGTCCATCTCTAACCCCAATTAGTTAGAGGATTGATATTGAATTGTTCGCTTGTCTTCCTGAACGATGTATCCATCGCCTTTTTTTCGGACAACAGCGTCATTCCCTTTTGAAATGATGGCCATGATAACGGCCCAGGCTTTTTCATCCATTTTCTACCTCAAAAGAAAAGGAGCCGCATTTCTGCGGCCCCTCTCGTAGATTGGTTCTTTGGCAGGCGTGGCGTTCTCCTGCATCTCTCGGGTTTCCCCTGTCAGTACCATCGGCGTGTGGATGCCACGAAATTGTCCACCTCAAAGAACCATTCTATTCTACTTAGATTATAGCCGCTTTATTCAGATTTGTAAAGGACTTTCTTTGTGCGTAAGTATCTTCGATAACGCTTCTCTTCCACTTTAAGGAATGTAATAATGGAGTTCTTATATCCTGGAATATCCCCCTCAACAGCAAGCCTCAAAATAAGCTGAAACCTTTCGTCTGCCTCTACAAATTCTTTTAAAAGAAACGCCGTATTAGGCTTATTGGCTTCCAGAATATAGTCTGGATTTTCAACGATTTTGCTCAAATACTGTGCATACCGCTCGAAGTCGTTCGGATGCCGCTCTCTTATGTGCTCAATGCGCTCATCCGTAATAATGACTTCGTCTGTCTGAATCTTATCCGCAACTACTTTGTATTTCTCAATGTCAATTCTTCCAACTGTATGCACAGAAGAACCCCCGCCACTCGTTTTCTCTATTGTATCACATTTGGCTGGTTTTTCAATTGTATTCTCTAGCTCATACCGTACCTTCATCCTCTCTGTCTGTTCAGGTAATCCCGCCGCTTTGCTGAATGCCTTGTATTCCTTATTCAGCCGTCGGATACGGGCTGTTACCGCTTGGGCATCCTCTTCCAGCCCAGAAGCCTTATATGCAGCCTGCTCTCGCTTCAGCTTGCGCACAGTGCGCTCAATCTGCCGTTGTTTTTGTGTGGCCTCATAAGCCGTGTAATGCTTGCCCTGATAGGTCACGTCATGTCCGTCATCAATATGGGCAAGTTCTTCATCGGTGTAAGTGCGCTCAGACACGCCCTCCACCCACACATGTCGGATATGCCGACAGTTTGCACCCTCCAGTCCATCCACCAGTCCAAGCCCACACACCTCGTAGATGTCTGGGTAGATGTCCCCGGCTCTGGTGGAGTAGACCTTCCCCTGCCAGCTTTTGTGGTTCTGCCACAATACACCGGTGTCCCGTGCTCCAATGTGGGCTGACACTTCAAAGTATGGCGTCTCCAGATATTCTGCGCTCTGCTCTGTATATTTGGCGCAGAGCTGGGATACGCCCGTCATCACTGCACGGCGGGCCGCCACGTCGATATGGTCACGGTGGCCGCTCTCATAGTCCACCATGCGGAGGCCACTGTCTGCAAGCTGCTTCACGGCGCTCCGAATGGCCTGATTATAGGAGATTGCACCACTCATGACCTTCATCTCTGCATTGTCCAGAGCCCATTGATAGGCCCTAGCCGGATCCAGCATCGTCCGCCCATTGTCCACTAAAAAGCCCATGGAGCGGGTCAGGTTGCCGATCTCCCGCTGCGCCTGCGCCATGATGGCGGCAATGTCAGCAGCGCTTACCAGCGTCTCAGGGGCCGTTACACCCGCAAGGTCCATGACCTCTCGGTAATATTGTTGATTGCGCTCCACCACATCGTTCAGTAGCTTGTCCAGCTCCCGTTTGGAGATATTGGATGTGCGCTGGATGGCTTTTTCGATTTCCGCCAGACTGATACCGTGGGAACGAAGGGCCCTGATGTCTTGTACGGTGACTTCGTTTAGCTGTTCGGCCAGATTCAACCGGGAGCATATTTCATCCAGCAGGGTAGTTTCCAGACTGCGGTACAATTCAGCGAGTTCTTCTGGAATGGAGTCAAGCAGCTCGGGCGTGAATGGATAGCGGGGCATTACTCCACCTCATTCTGCGGCTCCGTGGTCATATCCTCCATCTTGGGCAATGCAGCCTTTGCTGTGGCTTCATCTTCATTCATCCATCTCATACGAAACTCCCAGTCGTTGAGAATACCAGCGCTCAACATCTGCATATCACGAGAAAAATTAGTCTGGTCATCTTCTATGATACTGTCATCAAAATCAATAGAAATTCCCACATCCTCATTCAACCCGGCATTCATGGCCGTGTTGCCCAAATGAAGAACAATCCGGCATAACTCAATCAAAACTTGCTCTAAGATAATTTCGTGCTTCTTGATCGTTCGGAACATTGTGGAGTTTTCGCTGATAACTTGGGTTGCTGTGGCAACGCTTCCCTGGTCGAACCGGTAATGGTTTTCGCCGAATCCGCATTTGCTGGACAACAGGTTAAGTTGGTCTTGTATGCCCGTGTTGTGCTCTGCCGTGCGGAGAGTCATATCAATTGGAGTGATAATTGCTCCGTTCTGCACATCCTCCGGGAGAACATAGAACACAAGGTCATCACTGTCGAAGATTGGCTCACCGTCCAGAAATTCAGTAGCAGCGGGCTTGACCATAATACGCTTCTTGCCAAGTACAAACTCATTTACATAGCTGTCATAGGCAATGTCTACTCCCTTCATGATATCAATGGCGTTGGCATAGACAGAAATCCCAAGCGGAGAATCGTCGAAGTTATTTGCTATATTAGGACGGTCAATAACAAACTGTCGCCGGGTTGATCCCGTATGTACCACAGGAGGGACCAGCTCAAATCCCGGAACGTCGGACAAAGCCAGTTCTGCATCCACATTGTCGTTACGGTAATGATAGATGCGGTTCTCAATGTCGTACAGGTCGTTGACCTTATGGTGGATTTGCAGGTAGCAGTATTGCTCACCGTTGACGGTGACGATGCTGTCAAAAGCGCACTCGGTAATAATGCCGTTCTGCCACGCCAGCGGCCAGATATGCTCCACGGTCACATAGTCCATCACAATTCCGCTTGCGCTGCCAGGGATCGGGCCTGTCTCCGTCGCCTCCATTCCCACCACACGGGGGATAAAGGCCACGGTTCCAAGAGCAAATGCTGCTTCCTGCATCTCATTAGACTTGACCAGGAAGTTGTTTTCATCAAATACCCGGTCTACAAAGTCCTGCTCCTTCTGTCCCTCCAAAGTGATAGACACCTTCTCGTTCATCAGCAGGTTCGCCCAGTCCTCCGGGATTTTCTTGCCCATGTTGAGGGTGTACCGCTTGCAACGGACGGCGTTGTGGCCGTTGCGCACCTTATACCTGTGGAAGCCCTTCACATCACCGATATACCAGCTTTTCCACTCATCAATCTTGCGGTAGAAATCCTCTGAAATTGTGGAGTAACCAAGCTCTCGCAGTTTTTCGATGACGTTCAAGCAGTCACCCCCATTCTCATAAACGCGCGTTCAAAGGCGTATCTTGTTGCGGATAAAATATGGTCATCTTTGTCAGGGTATCCGCTGATAAATTCTCCGTCCTTATCCCGTTCATATTCATAGTTCACAAACTCGTTGTATGCATTCGGCGTCCGGCGGCGGTCAATAACAATTTTCCTCTTCTGGAGCCACTTAAATCCATAATCTACGCTGCCGGGTCCTTTGATTGCTGATTTTGCGGGAAGGCCAAAAGCCCGCAAATCCGCGACACTTTTCGGTTCTGCGCTGTCACATGTGATATAAGCGTCCAGATATTTCTTCTCTTTTAACCAGTTTGCCAAACTCTCATTGGGCCATTTATTTACATACAGCTCATCCAAAAGATAAATAGTCTCCTTACTTCGATCGTAGTGCGCCCGAATAAATGCAAGCTGATCAGGGAACCACCCAAAGTCTACCCCCTGATAGATACGATCAAAATGAGTTATCTCTTCATCTGCGATTTCCCGCAGTTCCAGATTCTCGAACACATTGCCGCCGGTGCCGACCGCTTCACCCAAGTATTCGTGTCGATATGCCCGCTCATCTGTTCCATTTAGGTGTTCAGCTTCTGCTAAAAACTGCGCCCCAAGCCACTCCGGCGGAGCCTCCAGATATGTACTCTTGTGACACAGCCTGTCCGCTCTTTCCTCCAAACTGTCCTTATTGGCCCAGTTATCCCGGCTGATAGGCGGGTTGTAACTCTCAAAATTCCAGAACTTAGACCCGCCGCGCATGGTCGATTGGAGGATAGTGCGAATTTCAGCACGCCCAGCGAACTGGTCCTTTTCCTCGAAGTGGGTAACAGCAATATATCCGAACGGCACTTTGATGGACTTGATTTTCATTGGGTCGTCTGCGCCACGAAACATGATTTTTTGCCCTGTCGGTTTATAAATCAGTTCCATGGGCTGTACTTTAGCGTCCCAGTATGCCGCCATACCCAGTTCTCCGATGGCCCACAAGTATTGCGCATACACGCTGTCCCGAATGGTGTTTGCCACCTTGCGGAGCACTAAAGCATGGGTGTTCGGATTATTCAGCAGGATAAGGGGCACCAGCAGAGATACACAGGATGATTTCAAAGATCCACGCCCACCGGATAAGTCATAATGTGTGTGCCCGTGCTGGAATACGTCACGGGCCAGCATGTGGAATGCAGGGCCGAGCACAGACGATAAGCGCACCTCAGACATCGATTATCACCTTAACTTCGTCCCCATCTCCTCCTTGGTCTCCAATCAGGTCAAAGAGCAGTTTTGCCGCCTTTGCATCCCCCTTGACCGCCTTAATAGTCAGCCCGGCAATAATAGCCATCTGGTTATCCACGTCCTCCGGGGCCACGCCATCCTTGGCCAGCTTGTTCCATGCCCGCTTGTCCGAAACAGGCAGAGATAGGTATAGCTCTGCGGCCTCTTTCAGGCTCTTTTTGCGTCGGCGGGATTCGCCGGATGCACGGCCACCCTCACGCCCCAGTTCTCTAGCTTCACTCTGGCTTCTCTGGTCCATCGGAATAAGATTCTGTTCATTCGGCATATCACCACCTCTCGGTCAAAAATCCAAATGTTTTTCTTGCCCGCCCCCGTCTCCTGCAACTGCGGGGTGGCATATTTGAGCGGGTTAGGATTTGCACCTAACATGACCTAATCAGTCGAGACGAGCGCAAGCGCCCGTATGGCCTTACTCGGTAAGCGTCTACCTATTCCGCCACCGCTCATATCACAGATCGCCTCCGTATTGCGGAATCATGAGGCATCACCCCCAATCAGAAGGCTCTCATTGGTGCCACTGCCCGCCTCATGCGGCGAGGAGTGGCATATGCGCCCACCCGCACGGATATCCGCTAGACCATGGGCACTTAGTCGGCCACTGTTTGCACATCGTTGAGAGGTGTGTGGGGTTCTGTTAAGCCGCTATCCCGCTTAGTCACACCATCAATCAGTCAGCTACATTCCATTCGGAGTTTCACTGTCCTACGGCAGTTTTCAGCGGGATAGCGCCTCAGTCGGCTATAAGGCGGCCATATCGCCTAAAGCCAATCGGTCATGGCTACCGATAGGCCGCTGGTGATTTTACTGGCGAGGTGCGCGGCCCCGATCCACCAGTATAGTGTCTTTCCACAGTCAGCTCCGTGTACTTTGGAGCAGCTTCTAATGAGCCCCCAGGTTACCACCTATCCCCGTATCATGGGGAGGTTTCGCAAGGAGGCTGTTTAAGTTGCCGCCAGAGGGGTGCGTCCCCTCATGCCCCGAAAGGTGGGGTGGTGTTCGACCGTGCGGCA
>UMDH01051103.1_pt1 | contig 23603 bp, 22 predicted proteins | sample 1964441 | NCBI WGS metagenome assembly UMDH01 (sample SAMEA4835989, study PRJEB28245) | human gut metagenome | biome: gut microbiome; material: fecal sample | place: Denmark | collected 2008 | reverse complement strand
TTGTTGCGCCTTGGAAATTGATTTGGCGTGCGCCCATTTTTTCTAAAAATTAACAAATAATTCTTTACATCGGGAACAACTGAATATTCAACAGTTTGTTCAAGGGTTCCGCCAAGTTTGGTTAAAGCTTTTTTTGCCTCAGCAAGCTCTTCCAAAGCATTGCTACCTTTAAAAGCAATAAAAAGTCCATTTGGCTTTACAAGAGGAAGGCAATATTCCAAAAGCGTGTTTAATGAAGCGACAGCGCGCGAAACACAAACATCAAAATTTTCACGGTGGTCCTTTTCTCTTGCAAAATCTTCAACCCTTGCATGAATTGCGCGGCAATTTTTAAGAGCAAGTTGGTTAACACATTCGTTAAGAAAATCAACCTTTTTCCCAACACTATCGAGCATGGTTAAATCAAGGTCGGGACGATATATTTTTAAAGGAATTGAAGGGAAGCCACCGCCAGCTCCAACATCAACAATTTTTGAATTTTGCGGAATGTAATTTGACGCATAAACCGAATCGAGAAAATGTTTTTTTGCCGCATCTTCTGGCGAGGTAATTCTTGTTAAGTTAATATTCTCATTAAATTTTAATAAAAGATTAAAAAAATCATTAAATTTATCAATTTTTTCGCCATTTATTTCAAAATTATTTTCTTTAAACGTTTTTTCTAATATTTCTTTCATCTTTTTTTCGCCTTTAAATAAATTGATAAAACAGTTATATCAGCAGGTGAAACTCCAGAAATTCTTGAAGCTTGCCCAAGGGTTTGAGGTTGAATTTTGTTAAGTTTTTGAACTGCTTCAATTCGAAGACCTTTAATTGCGGAGTAGTCGAAGTTTTCTGGCAATGCGGTTTTTTCTTGTTGCTTTAATTTTTCAATTTCATCATTTTGTTGTTTGATGTAACCCTCATATTTAACTTCAACATTTAAAGTTTCAAGAAGGGCACTTTCAGTTTCATCAAATAGGTTAAACTCATTATTTAATTTGTAAATGTCAATATTATTTCTTTTTAAAATTTCAACCGCTTTAAGAGAATTTACAGAAATGCTTTCATTGTTATTTTTTAAAAAATTATTTAATTTTTCGTCTATTTTTATCAATTTATTTAATTTTTCACGCATTTTCTGCAATTTTTCTTGTTTTTCTTGATATTTTTTCCATCTTTCGTCTGAAACAAGTCCAATTTCACGACCAATTGGAGTTAACCTTTGGTCGGCATTATCCTGTCTTAAAACAAGACGGAATTCAGCGCGACTTGTCATCATTCTGTATGGCTCGTTAGTTCCTTTTGTTACAAGGTCGTCAATTAAAACTCCAATATATGCTTCGTTCCTTTTTAAAATTAAAGGTTCTTTTAAGTCAATTTTTCTTGCGGCGTTAATTCCCGCAATAAGCCCTTGGGCTGCCGCTTCCTCATAACCGCTTGTTCCGTTAACCTGACCAGCAAAGAAAAGTCCGTCAATTTTTTTGCTTTCCAAAGATGGTTTAAGTTCAAGACTGTCGATGCAATCATATTCAATTGCATAGGCATTTCTCATAATTTCTGCGTTTTCAAGCCCCTTAATGCTTGCATAAAGTTCGTTTTGAACATCGGCAGGAAGAGATGTGCTTACTCCTTGAATGTATATTTCATTTGTTGAGAGAGCTTCTGGTTCCAAAAAAATTTGATGACGCTCGCGATTTGGAAAACGCACAATTTTATCTTCAATTGAAGGACAATATCTTGGCCCAACTCCAACGATTGTTCCGCTAAACATTGGCGCACGGCTCAAATTGTTTCGAATTATCTCGTGAGTTTTTTCATTTGTGAAAGTTTCATAACAAAATGCAACGTTTTTTGTTTTATTTTTTGAGAGAGGGGAGAACCCAATATTATCTTCGCCCGCTTGTTTTTCAAGGCTTGAAAAATCAATTGTCCTTCCGTTAATTCTTGCCGGAGTTCCAGTTTTAAAACGACGAATTGTTATTCCCATATTCATTAAACTTTGGGTTAAGTGGTTTGCGCTCGCAAATCCGTTTGGCCCAACGTTTTGAGTAAATTCTCCAATAATAATTCGGCTTTTAAGATAAACGCCTGTTGAAACAACAACGACTTTGCATGAAAAAATTTCGCCCAAAGCGGTTTTAACAGCGCAAATTTTGCCGTTTTTTTCAATAATTTCAACAATTTCGGCTTGTTTTAGATAAATATTTGGATTTTCTTCCAAAATTTTTTTCATTCTTGTGTGGTAGTTAATTTTGTCAACCTGTGCACGAAGACTGTGGACGGCAGGGCCTTTTCCTTCGTTTAGCATTCGAATTTGAATTGCTGTTTCATCGGCATTTATTCCCATTTCGCCGCCAAGCGCATCAATTTCGCAAACAAGGTGTCCTTTTGCCGTTCCTCCAATTGAGGGATTGCAAGCAAGGAAGGCAATTGAATCCAAATTTAAGCAAGTTAAGAGAACTTTTTTCCCAAGGCGCGCAAGAGCAAGGGCTGCTTCGCAACCTGCGTGACCCGCTCCAACAACAACTGCGTCAAATTCATTTCTCATAATTTTTTCCTTTTGCAAGCATTTTTCTTGCCATAATTTATTATTTTCCTAAACAGAATTTCGAGAAAACTTGGTCGATTATTTGTTCGGTTTCCGTTTCGCCCGTAATTTTTCCAAGTTCGTTCCAAACTCTTTTAATTTCAAACGCAACAACATCAAGTGTCATTACATCTAAGTTTTTCAAAACTTCGTTTGCAAGTTTTTGCGCTTCTTTCAAAATGTTGATGTGCCTTAAATTTGTTAAAACAATTTTTGAAAGGTCAATTTTGTTTTCAACTGTTTTATTATAAATCGTTTCCAACAACACGTTAATGTTTTTTAAATTTTTTGCGCTTATGTTAATTGTTTCATAATCTTTTTTGTTGTTTTTTGCAATATCAATTTTGTTGCCAACAAAAATTGTTTTTTTCTTGTCTAGCCTTTCAATCATTTGAGCCTCTTCAGGCGCTAGTTCTCTTGAAAGGTCGCAAACAAAAAGAATTAAATCTGCCTTGTCAATTTCTTGCTTTGCGCGCTCAATTCCAATTTGTTCAATCTCGTCGCCTTCGTTTCGAATTCCAGCGGTGTCGGTTAGGTTAAATTTAATTCCTTTGTAAAGAATTGTTTCGCAAATTGTGTCGCGCGTGGTTCCCGCGGTTGAACTAACAATTGCGCGGTCGTGACCAAGAAGGGCATTAAGCAAACTCGACTTCCCAACATTTGGACTTCCAACAATTGCAATGTTAACTCCGTTTTTAAGTTTTTGTCCACTTGCGGAGTTTGAAATAAGTTCTTCAAGTTGCGAAGAAATTTGAACAAGTGTTTTTCGTGCTTCTTCGGTTGTTATAAGTTCTTCGTCGTGTTCTGGATAATCCAAAGCAACCTCAATTTTTGCAAGAATTTCGGTTATTTGGTTTTGGAAATCAACAATTTTTTTGTTAAATTTTCCCGTTGAAAGGTTATATGCGCTTGAAAGTTCTGCGTCGCTTTCGGCATTGATAACATCAATAATTCCTTCCGCTTCGTCAAGCGAAATTTTTCCGTTTAAAAAGGCGCGTTTTGAAAATTCTCCTGGAGAAGCCAAATTGCACTTTTCGCAAAGCGCCGAAAGAATTTGTTTTGCCAAAAACTCGCCGCCGTGAATTTGAAATTCAACAATGTCCTCGCCCGTGTAGGAAAAAGGAGCTTTAAAAAACACCATTAAACATTTTTCTTTGATGTTTCCATATTCAAAAGTTCCAAGATACATTTTTCTTGGTTCAATTTTTTCATAGTTTAAACTTTTGGAAACAAAAAAAGCCTTAGCAATTTCAACTGCTTTTTTCCCGCTTATTCTAATTATTGAAATTGCGCTGTTCCCAAGAGGTGTTGAAATTGCGCAAATTGTTTTTTCTTCCACGTTATGTTTCCTTTTTCAAAAGAAAGTATATCACATTATTAAAATTTTTAACATAATTTTTTCTAAGAAACAACAACGCGAATTGTTTTGGAAATTTCTCCGTCAACAGTTTTGATTGTTAAATCGAACTCACAAGATTTTGAAACTAAAATATAAACCGAATTATAATTTACCTTGTCAAACGTTACGTCGCTTGTTGAAACCAAAATTTCAAATCTTGCGCCGCTGACCTTAATTGAATTTTCAAAAAGTTCAAAACTTAAATAAACAGCGTTGTTTGTTCCAAGAGATTTATAAATTATGTCATTTGAAAATGTGTAGGAAAACTTATCTTCAAAAGTTGTTAACTTAATTTCAAGTTTTCTTTCTGGAACAAGAACTTCGTCATCTACCTCTTCGTCCGCCGAGTCGTCACTTTTGGAACCATCATCTTTCGAATCGTCGTCGAAACTTTCGTTTGACTTGCTAGAATCTTGGTTGTTTTCCGCGTCATCTTTCGAATCGTTTTCGTCGTCGCATGGCAAGGTTCTGTCATCATCTAGCAAAGTTCTCTCGCCGTCGCTTGGACTATCGTCGCCTGTATTATTATCGCCCGGATTGTTGTCTTCGTCTTTGAAATCTGGAGTTGTTGTTTTGTCCGCTTCTTTTTCGTCTTCGCAGTTTGGTTTGTTTTCATTTGAAAAATCGGGAGTTTCAAAGTTATTTGGGGCTTCCAAATTTGAAGTCTTTAAAGTTTCCAAACTTGAATTTTTGCAACCAGATAAAAACAAAATTGTCAACAACAAAATTGACAAAGTTAAAATTATTATTAACAAAATTTTCTTTTTCTGCGTCAGCACAACATTAGTTATAGCAAGTTTTTCGACAAATTTCAACTAATTTCGCAAACTAGTTCTTTCCGCCGCCAAAAAAGATTGTTTATGCCCCTGGCAATTTTTGAATTTCAACATCTCCGCAAAGCACATCAAAATAGGAGAAAGTTTGAGTGTTTTGCTGGTTAATGGCACTAACTTTAACAGTGAAAACACTTGGATAAATATTATCAATAACAGCATTGAAATAGTCCATTTTCTTTCTTCCGCGATTAATTGCCATTGCAATTGTTTCGCCTTTAAGTTCTCGAATTTTTTGTTTTATTTCGTCTAAACTTATTCCCGTTTTTCTCATAACAAACCTCACTTTAATGAGGATTATTCCCATCTTTAAGCAATTTTACACACTTTTGTTAAACAACAAAAAATGAAATAATTGAAATTGCAAAAAGATAGATTGAAAAATAGTAATATTTCCCTTTTTCAACAACTTTAAGCATAAATTTTATTGAAACAATTCCAACAATAAACGCCGAAAGAAACGCAACAATTGTTGGCGCAACCATTCCTTCTTCGCCAAGAGCGTTAAAATCGCCTTTAATAATTTCATAAAGCATTGAACCAATGATAACTGGCAAACTCATAAGAAAGGAAAATTTCGCAACATTTTTTCTATCCTCGCCGCAAAGAAGCCCAGCGCAGATTGTTGAACCAGAACGCGAAATTCCAGGGAGAACAGCAAGTCCTTGGGCAACGCCCATAACAATTGAAGTTAAGTTGTTTCTTCGAAATCCGCTTTCAACTGTGTAAGATTTTTGCGTATTTTTCTTTTCTTGATTTTTGCTTATAAAATAGGTTACAAGGAGCAGGAGGGCAGTTAAAAGAAAAAAGTATGGCAAAAGTTTAGTGTTTTCAAGCACGTTATCAATAACCTCTTTTGCAAGAAAAACAATTAAAACTGTTGGAATTGTTGCAAGATATAAGTTGCAAGCTTGCCTTGAAAAAGGGTTTTTAATAAGTTCCCAAATTTCTTTTCGAAGAACAAACAAAACGGCAAACAGTGTTGCAACGTGAAGCAAAATTGTTATGAGAAAAGTTGTTTCACCAATTCCAAAAATTTTTCCAAGAAGTGTTAGGTGTCCGCTGCTTGAAACAGGAAGGAACTCGGTTAATCCTTGAACAATTCCTAAAATAAGTGCCACCCAAATTGCCATATTCCCTTGCTTTTTTCTCCCTTTTGATATATTCTATGTTTACATTTAAATTTTATTTGTAACTTAAAGGAGAAAAATGAAAATTGGTGTTGTTGGCCTTCCAAATGTTGGAAAGAGCACTTTGTTTAATGCAATAACAAACGCGGGAGCAGAAAGCGCGAACTATCCTTTTTGCACAATCGAACCAAATGTTGGTGTTGTTGATGTTCCCGACGAAAGATTGGAAGTTTTGGGAAAACTTTATAACACTCAAAAAATTGTTCATGCGGCAATTGAATTTGTTGACATTGCTGGGCTTGTTGCCGGGGCGAGCAAGGGCGAAGGTCTTGGAAACAAGTTTTTAAGTCACATTCGTGAAGTTGATGCAATTGTTCATGTTGTTCGATGCTTTGAAAACGAAAAAATTATCCACGTTTCTGGCTCGATCGATCCTAAACGCGACATTGAAGTTATCAATCTTGAACTTATTTTGGCAGACCTTGAAACTGTTACTAAGAGATTTGAAAAAACACAAAAACTTTTGAAAGTTGGCGAAAAAGCAACAGCCGAAGAATTTGAAGTTTTAAAGAAAGTTAAGGAAGCGCTTGAAAACGGAAAGCCAGCGCGCTCGGTTGAACTTACAACCGACCAAAAGAAAATTTTAAATTCTTTCTTCCTTCTTTCCGCAAAGCCTGTTATTTATGTTGCAAACATTGCAGAAAGCGAAATTGGAACAGAAAACAAGTTTGTTAAAACTGTTAAGGAAATTGCAAAAGAAGAAGGAGCAGAAGTTATTGTTCTTTCCGCAAAAATTGAGGAAGAGCTTTCCGCTCTTGGCGAAGAAGACCGTGCGCTTTTCAAAGAAGAACTTGGAATTAAAGAAAGCGGGCTTGAAAAACTTGTTTCCGCTTCCTATAATCTGCTTGGGCTTATGAGTTTCCTTACCGCTGGCGAAAAAGAAGTTCGCGCTTGGACAATTAAAAAAGGTTCGAAAGCCCCACAAGCGGCCGGAAAAATCCACACTGATTTTGAAAAAGGATTCATTAAAGCTGAGGTTGTTAAGTATGACGATTTAATTGAATCAGGCTCATATATTGCTGCCCGCGAAAAAGGAAAAGTTCGAATTGAGGGAAAAGACTATGTTGTTCAAGACGGCGACATAATGCTTTTCCGATTTAATGTTTAATTCAAAAAGACCTTGCAGTTGCAAGGTCTTTTTCATTATTTACATAGAAATTCTAAAACATCGTTATAAACGTTTTGGTTGTTTTTTTCGTTTAAAATTTCGTGTCGCATTGAAGGATAAAGTTTTGAGGAAACATTGCCATATCCGCGTTCTTTCAAGAATTTAACAAGGCTTTCAAATTTCTTTTTGTTTTGGATAACAGGGTCGTTTTCGCCAGCAATAACAAAAATTTTTAGGTTTGGATTTTGAACTTCCCAGCCCTTTTTGTTAAACGCACCTTCCATAAGTTTAAATAAATTTATGAATCCATTTGTTGTGAAAACAAAGCCACATTTTTCGTCATCATTATATTTTTCAACTGTTTCAACGTTTGAACAAATCCATTCATTTTCAATCATTAAGTTTCTGTTATACGAGCCAAAAGTAAGTTTATTTAAAAACTTGTTTGGCTTGTTATCTTTTCCAAAAAACTTTGAAAGTTTTGCAAGAAAAATTGCAAACTTTGTTAATTTATTTTCTGTTGGAGGCCCGCAAAGAACAAGTTTTTCAATTTCGCAGTCAAACTTTTTTAAATAGTTTCTTGAAACAAGTGTTCCCATACTATGACTGAAAAGAAAAACAGGAAGCGATTGAAATTTTTCTTTTGCAAAAAGAGTGACCTGATGTAAATCATCAACAATATAATCAATGTTTTCCGTATAGAAATAGCCATGGTCTTCTTTTTTCTTAACACTTTCGCCATGTCCTCTGTGGTCGTTTATCACGCAAACAAACCCCTTCTTTGAAAGAAACTCCATGAAAGGATAATATCTTTCTTTGTGTTCCGCCATTCCGTGGGAAATTTGAACAATTGCCTTTGGCTTTTCGCTTGGCTCAAAAATTGTAATTTCCAATTCCAAGCCGTCTTTTTGAGATTTAATTTTTTCAATTTTCATATTTAAATTATAGTTTCTTTTGCGCCGTTTTGTCAAATTAAAACGAGTTTATCTGAGTTTCTGTTGTTTGCTGACTTTAAAAGATTTTAAGTAAAATTACATTATTAAAAATAGGGGAGGGAACTTCTGTTTTTCCTTTTGTCACCATAAAAAAACGTTTGAAAACCTTATTAAAAAGAATTTCAAACGCAAATTTAATTGGCGGAGAGGACAGGATTTGAACCTGCGGTTGCTTTCACAACACACGCTTTCCAAGCGTGCACATTAGACCACTCTGACACCTCTCCAATTTCGGCATCAATGCTCCTTAGCATGCGTAGTATAACACCTCTCGTTCCATATTGCAAGAAATTTTTGCCAGTTGTTTCCTATCTCTCTTTCATAAGTTTTGAGTTTAAAATATTGTTTTACGCTATGTGATAATAGCGCTTTAATCTTATCCAAATTTAGCTTTCTTTAAAATTCGCTTGAAATAAATTTTTGTTTTGGATTATTTAATCAAGGGAAGAATTGCCAAATAATACACGACACACACTATAACAGAAAAAACAAAAGAGACAAGAAACCCTTTACCCCATCCGCTTGTGAAAGTTGTCATTTCGTCGCCAGTTTTACCTGAATATAAAATAAGACCAATTATCAAACCAATTAACGAAAAGAAAAAACCCAAAACAAAACCTATTCCTTCTTTGCTGCCTTTGCTTTCTTTGCTTTCTTTTTCCAATGCTTTTTCAATTAACTCTTTGCTATATCGCATAAGCTGCTTTTCCGTTTTTTTATCAACTATATCCGAATTGTTACTATTGCCACTTGTGATTTCAACCTTCTCGCTTGGTTGCTCTGTTTTATTTTCCTTTTCTTCCATCGCGCTTTCTCCTTTAAAGGAATTATATCTCTTACAATAGTAAGAAGTCAAGTATTTTTCTTACATTTGTGAGAAACTATCTATGATGAATTCTTTTAAGGACAATTTAAAAACGCTTAGGCAAGAGAGGAAGATTGGTCAGGTTGAACTTGCAAAAGTTTTAGGTGTTAGCAATGGAATTATAAGTCTTTGGGAAAACGGACTTCGCGAGCCAACTCTTTCAAACTTAATTGCAATTTCAAAGTTTTTTGGCGTTTCTCTCGACTTTTTAGCTGGTCTTGAATAGAAAAAAAATAAAAGAGCGGCTGCTCTTTTTTTTGTTGAAAATTGTTTCTTAATTCTCATTTCGGTCTTGTTTTTTCAATTTTGGTGTGATAAACTTGAAAACAAGAAAATATTGGAGAGAACGATGGACATTTGGGAAAAACTTGTTGAAAAAGCAAAGAAAGAATATTATCCAACTGCAGTTTCCCCTTTCATTGATGCGCATCATGTTGTTTGCGCAATTGAAGCGGAAAATGGCGAAATTTACACTGGATTTTGCATTGAAGGAGCAAGCGGAGTTATTGCTCTTTGCGCCGAACGTGTTGCAGGGCTCAATATGTATGTTCAAAGCGGCCAAACGGTTGTTAAAAGATTGGTTGCGTTTCGAAATGAACCTCCAAAAGGTAACGGGGGAATGCCATGCGGCGCTTGCAGAGAATTTTTTATGCAACTTAATTCAAAGAACAAAGATATGGAAATTTTAACCGACTTTAACTCACGCAAAACGATTACTCTTGAAAAGCTTTTGCCAGGCTGGTGGGGCTGGGAAAGATATAACAAAAGCGAAAAATAGGTTTAAGGAACAATCTTATGAATAAAGAAAAGAACGTTTTGGAATTTTATGTTGTTTGCAACAAACTTAAAGATGTTGTTCGAACTGGTTGGAAAAATTGGGGAGTTAAGCGCGAACGTGTTGAAAGCATTGCGGAGCATATTTTTGGGGTTCAAATGCTTGCTCTTGCAATGTGGTCGGAATTTAAATATAACATCGACATTAAAAAGGTTTTAACAATGCTTGCCGTCCACGAAACTGAAGAAATTATTATTGGCGATTTAACATGTTTTGAGGTTACTAAGCAACAAAAAGAAAAAGCAGGGCACGAGGCGGTTAAAAAAATTTTTTCTTCTTTAACAAACGCAAAAGAAATTGAAAATTTAATTTATGAATTTGATGAACGCAAAACGCCAGAAGCTCTCTTTGCTTTCTATTGCGACAAACTTGAATGCGACATTCAGTCTAAGCTCTATGACGAACAACATTGCGTTGACATCAACCATCAAGAACAAAACTCAATCGCAAAAACGCAAAGAGTTAATGAACTCCTTTCAAAAACACATTCTTTTTCAAAAATGTGGATGAAATTTGGTCAAGAAAAATATGATTATGACAAAAATTTTCTTGCCGTTTCCAATTATGCAATGAGCCATTCTTTAAAAACAATCAAAACAAAAGAGGATTCGGCGGAGTTTTAAATTTTTTATTTTTAAATCATATAGGTAAATGTATTATTTAATCTAAAACAAAATGTAAATATGCTTGCATTTTGTTTTTTTGTGTGATATATTTCTTAAGTCAGTTCATTGACAAATAAACACCCATGTTCCATTCGCGTGGCCGTTGCCAAAAACTTTCTCTCATAATTTTTGGTTGCCAGCGGAGCAAAGAAGACTTGGGGAAGACTAAAAACAAGGAGGAAAAATAAAATGTCGGTTATTTCAATGAAACAACTTCTAGAAGCAGGCGTTCATTTTGGTCACCAAACAAGAAAATGGAACCCTAAAATGAAAAAATACATTTTCACCGCAAGAAATGATATTCATATCCTTAATCTAGAACAAACATCAGAACTCGTTGACAAAGCATATCTTTTCGTTAGAGATGTTGTTGCATCGGGCAAAAACGTTCTTTTCGTGGGAACAAAAAAACAAGCTGCTGAAGCAATTAAAGAAGAAGCAGAAAGATGCGGAATGTTTTATGTTAATTCAAGATGGCTTGGAGGTTGCTTAACAAACTTCAAAACCATTCGTGCAAGAATTGACAGACTTAACAAATTAAATCAAATGGAAAAAGTTGGAGAATTCGAACTTTTGCCAAAGAAAGAAGTTGCAATTCTTAAAGCAGAAAGGGACAAGTTGGAAACAAACCTTGGCGGAATTAAAGAAATGAGAGAAATGCCAGGCGTAATTTTCGTTGTTGACCCTTCAAAAGAACACATTTGCGTTAACGAGGCAATTAAGATGCATATTCCTCTCGTTGGACTTGTTGACACAAACTGCGATCCATCGGGAATTGACTATGTTATCCCAGGAAACGACGACGCAATCCGTTCGGTTAAACTTATTGCTTCCGCAATTGCAGACGCTGTTATAGAAGCAAAAGAAGGAGTTTCTTTCAAAGAAGAAAAAGAAGACGAAGAACCTGTTGACCTTGCAGCCGCTCTTGCCGAAAGCAAACCAACTGTTGAAGAAGCAGAAGCTGCTCCTGAAGAAGAAAAGCCACACAAAAAAACAAGAGCTAAAAAAGTTAGCGACGAAACAACAGAAGAAGTTAAAGAACAACCTGCTCAAGAAGTTAAAGAAGAGCCAGCTGAAAAACCAAAAAGAGCTTCAAAAAAAGCTGAAGTTAAAGAGGAGGAATAATCTATGTTCACAGCACAAGATGTTTCAAAACTTAGAGCCTCAACAGGCGCAGGAATGATGGACTGCAAAAAAGCATTAACAGAAACAAACGGCAATTTCGACGAAGCAATTAAATATCTTCGCGAAAAAGGAATTGCAGCCGCTGCTAAAAAGGCAGACAGAATTGCAGCAGAAGGCGTTGTTGGTTCCTACATCCACATGGGCGGAAAAATTGGCGTTTTAGTTGAAGTTAACTGCGAAACAGACTTTGTTGCAAAAAGCGATGCTTTCCAAAACTTAGTTAAAGACATTGCAATGCAAATTGCAGCAGCAAAACCTCTTTATGTAACAGAAGCAGAAGTTCCAACAGAAGCTTTGGACGCGGAAAAAGAAATTTTGAAAGCACAAGCATTAAACGAAGGAAAACCAGAAGCTGTTGTTGAAAAAATGGTTGAAGGAAGAATCAAAAAATATTATAAAGATGTTTGCCTTCTCGACCAAGATTTCGTTAAAGACAGCAGCAAAACTGTTTCTCAAGTTATTAACGAGGCAATCCTTTCCATTGGCGAAAAAATTTCTGTTCGTCGTTTCACTCGTTATGAAATGGGCGAAGGCCTTGAAAAACGCGTTGACAACTTGGCAGAAGAAGTTGCTAAAATGAGCAAATAACTATTTATCTAAAGAAAAACACGGTTTCCCGTGTTTTTTTTATGTCTTTCTCCTTGCTCTAAGTCTTGCCTTTAATTTCTTCCTCTTTTGCTTTGGTTTAAAACAATAGAAAACTCTTTTTATAATTGGAGTTGTTCTCTTTTGAATATCGTAATACACAATTGAAATAATTGTTGCCGTTAAACAGAAAACCTCGCCAACAAGCGTTATATATGCTCCAACAAGGCTGTTATATATGATGCAAACAATATGATCGGTTATTGTTAAAATTCTAAAGACATACATATTATCTTGCCAGCAGCCAAAAGTGAAAACAACAAGGCTTAATAAAATGAAAATATCAATTGCGCTTTCCCAGGTTAGTCCAAGTATTATTATAAATGAAATTTCAAAACAGATTAAAACAATAACATTTGGCTTGACTTTATAGTGGTCGTAAAGGAAGAAAACAATTGATCTTAAAATTCCCGCCAAAAGCAAGCACGCCCCCGCAACCTGCCCAAGAAGAAAATAAGTTCCCATTGATGCAAGAAGCGCAAAACAAATAAAAACCAAGGTTTTCCCCTTAGTTTTTTGCAAACGACTTATGAGCAAAAATATAATTGCGATAATTTGCGTTACAATTGCCATATACTCCATATATTACATTATTTTTTAAGTTTAAAAAAGCATTTTCGGGTAAATAAATATTTTATTTTGATTTTTGACCAGCAATGAGATATAATAAAGAAAAAAAGGGAGTTTTTTATGAAAAAAGGTTACACTCTAAACATACTCGCAGGGGTTCTTGAAATTCTTCTTGGAGTTGGTTTTATTGCCGCTCTTGTTATAACGCTTGTTAGCGAAGAATCTGCAATTGGAGGGGCTCTCACAACTCCAATTCTTTCATTTTTTATGTTAATCTTTCAAGACGAAGTTTTTGGCGCAATTGTTTACACAGTATATTCAATGATGTTTGTTTATTCTATATTTGCAGTTTGTTTCATTGTTTATGGAAGCGTAACAATTGCGTTTATGCGACGCGAAGCAGGGGAATATTATAAAAAGAAAAAATCCATAACTTTCTTCCTTGTTTCCTCTTGCCTTGCCTTTGCCTACTGCCTTGTTGGATTCATTATTGCGCTTTCATCTGGAACTTTTGATGGATTAGCGTTTGCCATAACAATTATTTCTGGCGCGGCGCTTGTTTTAAGAGCGGTTGGGTATGTTGCCTATCGCCGCGGAATGAAACTTGCCCCAAAACCAACCGAGCAAGACAAATATATCCCAGAGCTTAATGAATATAACGACGAAAACGTTGACCTTGTTACAAAACTTAAACGCCTTAACGCAATGAAAGAAACAGATCAGATAACCGAAAAAGAATATAATGATATAAAAACAAAACTTTTGGGAGAAAATGAAAAATAACTTTCAAAAGAGTGTTTGATTATTGTGTTTAAATTATAAATGAATTTTCGAAAACAATGTGAAAAGGGGATTATAAAAAATGAATTTAAGTGTTGTTTTTAGCTTTGTTGCATATTTTGTTTTAATTCTTTCCTTAGTTGTTGGATTTTTTGTTGGACTTAAAAGAGGGCTTGTTAAAAGTTCTCTTCGTTTTGGTCTTCTAATTGCTTTTTTAATTATTGGTGGGCTTATAACAATGCCAATTTCAAACGCAATTTCAAAAATTGACATAACAAGTTTTAATTGGGTTGTTAACGAAAAGGTTGCAACAACAATTCCAGAAGGGTTAAGAGAGTTAATTCTTTCCAACGAACAATTTGCTGCCGCCGCCGCCAAAATGCCTTCTCTCATGGAACTTGCAAATGTTTTGCCAGCGGCAATAATAAGCATTGCTGTTTTCTTTATTCTTGTTCCAATAATGCTTCTACTAAGCTACATTATTTATGTTATCCTTGCAAAATTTGCTCTTCCAGAAGGACGCCTTGAAAGACAAGCAAAGAAGCTTCAAAAAGCTGCAAAAAAAAGTAAGCTTGAAAACACGCAAATTCCTCAAACGCTGCCAAACCCAATAATTGCTAAAAAGAAAAATAAAAAGAAATGGCTTGGGGCAGCGGTTGGAACTCTTTGCGGATTTATTTTCATTTTTGTTTTAATGCTTCCAATAACTTCGCTCACTTCAACAATTTCGGATATAGCGGCTCAGCCAACAACTGTTGCAGCAGAAACAGAAGAAAAAAATTTTTTAAGCGAATCAAGCAGTGATTTAATTCGCTATTATATTGGCGACGAAGTAATTTCCTATATCGACGGATATAGCCAAAGTGTTGCAGGGAAAATTTTAACACTTGGAGGACTTGATAACGCAATTTTTGATTCAATAACTTCCGTTAAAATCAACAACGAAAAATTTGCTTTTAGAAACGACATTTATAATGCTGCAAAAGCCTATGACGAATTCGTTTTTATTGTCGACTTTGTTGGGAAAGAGGGGACATTTAAAACAATTGATTTTAAAAAGATTGACGATATGATCGACCGACTTTTTAACACAGGGCTTTTCAAAGCTTTTGCTCCAGAGTTAATTCCATATGCAGTTGACTATCTTCGCGACCTTGAAGCCTTCAAAAATTTTGAATATAACGCCGAAATTTCCTTAATCTTAGATGGAGTTGTTAACAATCTTAACAACGCAGGAAAAGATTACGTTAAAACTCTTCGCAGCGATTTTTCAAATTTAATTGAAATTGGTCAAACCGCGTGCAAAGTTGGGCTTGTTGATGACATTGTTGGCGGGAAGCGCGACATTCCAACATTTATTAAATCTCTTAAAGCCGAAAACTATGCTCTTCTTAATTCATTAACTAAAAATTTAATAAACTCTCCTTCTTTCAAAGTTGTTATAACAAAAGGTGCAACCGCTGCCCTCAATGTTGTTGAGAAAAAATTAAACAGCGAAGTCCAACTTGGCGAAATTGATGAAAACAAAATTGAATGGAAAATCCTTGAACCAGAGCTTAACTCTTTTCTTAAAAACGCAGTTGATGCTTTCTTAATTTTAGACAAATATGACTTTGAAAAAATTTCCGAAAACCCAAAGTTTATCACCTCGACAGAATTTGAAACTGTTGATTTTGATGCTTTGCTAACCATCCTTGGAAAAGAACTCAACATTTTGAAAAATAGCAACCTAACTAAAAATCAAAATGTTAACGCATATAACGAAATTGCTTCCTATATGGAAACAAACGAAAAAACATCAAACTATTTCGATGCAAAAACTCTTAAAGAAATTGATTGGGAAAATGAACTTAATAACATAAAAAGTTCTCTTATTGCGCTTAAAGAAAGCGGCGCGTTGAACTATGCGCTGGAAACAGAAGCTTTTAACATAGATAATTTTCTCATTCTTCTTTCAAAAGAGGACACAAATCATAACACTTATGCAAAACTTGCAATAAAACCAATTTTAAGTTCAAAACTTTCAACAAAACCAATTAAACATTTCCTTGAAAAATTTAACGAACAAATTCCAGCTCTTAAAGAAAGATTTGGCGAGGAAATTGTTGAAATCAATCTTTCATCATATAACGGTCTTAGTGAAAACGATAGGGAAGAGCTTTCAACTTCTCTTGAACTTGCAACAATTTTAGCTTCAAAACTTGGCCTTATGAACTTCAAAGACCAAACTTTTGAAACAATTTTCAAACTTAATGACTACTCGTCTTCAACTGTTAACTCAACATACTTAACAAATTTCTTAACACACCTTGCAAAAATTGAAATAACCCGCGAAACATATAAATCGCTTTTCACAGCAGCAGGTAACAACGAGAAATATAACACCTATCTTTCTCTTGGAAACGCCGCAAAAGACGATTTTGATTGGAACGCAGAATTTGAAAAAATTAACAAAATCTTAACAGTATTGAAAAAAGAAAAAGACGGAAATTCAATCAAAACAATTCTTTTCCCAAACAATAAACTTGAAACAATTGAAATAAACGAGGAAACACTTTCAAAAATGTTTAACGTTCTTTCCTCTCCTTTAATTGAAACAATGCCAGAAAATTCTTGTATGAAAGTTCTTGTTGTTTCTCTTTACGACAGTTCTTTGCTTAAACAGTCGCTTGTCTATTTAATTAACACATTAAATTCTCGGGTTTGCGAGCAAATTTCCTCAACTGAAAAAACTTTTACTGTTGGCAAAATTAAACTTGAAAATTTAACAGAAAATCAAAAACTTCAAATTGTTAATGTTTTCGACAGCATAACAAAAGCATTCAACATCTTAACAAAAACAGATTTCTCGTTAGACACTTTAACCGACGAAGAAATTGTTAAGGTTGGAACATTCCTTAACACCCTTAAAGAAAATGCTTATAACTATGTTAACGGTTCTCCAAGTGTAAATTGTCAACTTAGTGAGGACGGAACAAGCGTTAAAAATGGTGGGGTTTTTGCTTCTCTTTATATCGCAATGATTGACTATGCAAAACAAACATACGAATTTTCTGGAAACATTTCCTATGGCGAAATTGAATGGATAAGTTTCCTTCGAACAGCAAAAAAACTTTCCGAACTTTCCGGAAGCGATAAAACAATTTTGGACATAATTTCCGATAAAGATTCCAATGTTGATGTTTCAAAAACTCTTGAAATTATTGGTGTTGAAAGCCAAACAACCGAAAAAATTTCGTCCGTTCAAGATTCGTTTAAAGACATTGATTCTTCAAACCCAGATTCATTTGAAAACTTAGCAAACGAACTCGACAAAATAAGCTCAACAGATGCAGAAAACATTGAAAATGCTGTTAAAGAAACAACAGGAAAAGATATAACTGGCGCAGTTGATATGGCAATAATTGCAAATGAAAAAGCAATTAGTGCAAGAATAAGTTTGCTTATGAGAAGCACCTTAACAGACGAAAATGAAGCCGAATCTCTTGCAATTCTTTGCAATGGCGCAACGGTTGTTTTAAGCGAGGCGGTTTCAAGCGGAGTTGTTTTACAATGCAACATAACCGGCGGACTTTCTGCTCTTGAAACAAAAATCAATGCTCAAACAAGTTCAAATTCCGTTCGATCTCTTGTTAAAGCACTTTTTGGAATTATGTAAAAGGACAAAAACAAAAAATGGAATTTTCACACACCCCTGTTCTACTCGATGAAGTTTTGGAAAATCTTGAAATAAAACCAAACGGAGTTTATGTTGACTGCACGCTTGGCGGAGCGGGGCATTCCTCAAAAATTCTTGAAAAACTTGAAACTGGTCTTTTGGTTGGCTTTGATAAAGACCAAGAAGCAATTGACTCTTCAACAAAAAAACTTTCAAAAATTTGTAAGGTTTTTTCAAAAGACAACTTTAAAAAAAACAACGAAAAAAGTTGTTTAATTATTAAAGACGATTTTAAAAATTCGCCTTCTGTTTTAACCGAACTTGGCATAACAACTGTTGACGGAATTCTAATTGACCTTGGCGTAAGTTCTCATCAACTCGACACCGCCGAGCGCGGATTTAGTTTTAAAAAAGATGCGCCCCTTGATATGAGAATGGATTCTTCCCAATCTCTAACTGCAAAACAAATTGTTAATTCTTACAGCGAAGAGCAACTTCGAAATCTTTTCAAAGAATATGGCGAAGAAGAGTTTGCCTTTTCAATTGCAAAGAACATTTGCAAAGCGCGCGCCTTAAAAGAAATTGAAACAACGCTTGAACTTAATGAAATTATTGAAAACAGTATGCCAAAAAAAGTTGTTTTTTCGCGCGGTGGAGCAGCCAAAAAAGTTTTTCAAGCGCTTCGAATTGAGGTTAATGGAGAACTTAATTTACTTAAAGAAACAATTGAAAACCTAATTAAATTTCTCTGCCCAGGCGGACGAATTGCAATAATTTCCTTCCATTCTCTTGAAGACAGAATTGTTAAAAATGTTTTCAAAGATTTAGCGCAAGGTTGCATTTGCCCTAAAAATTTTCCAATTTGCGTTTGCAATCATAAAGCAACAATTGAAATTGTAACGCGAAAGCCAATTGTTGCAAGCGAAAAAGAACAACTTGAAAATTCCCGTTCAACTTGTGCAAAACTTCGCGTTGCTAAAAAACTTTAAGTTTTTGCTTGAAAAATAATTTTTAATGAGATAAAATTAAAATGATGGAAACAATGAAAGAAAAAAATTCTCGAACACTTCTTCTTGAAAAAGAAACGGAAGAGCCTTCCGTTGAATCTTTCATTGAAGAAAATCAAGAAGAAAAAAAAGAAAGCGCCAAAAAGGTTTTGTTTGAAAATAACACTCCAGAATTATATATGCAAAATTTAAAGAAAAATTTTGAACCTCAACAAGAAAAAGAAACAAAGTCGGCTCAATCTGTTTCGTCAAAAATTCAATTTGAAGCCGCCGAAACTTTCTTTTCGAAACCCCTTGAAGCAAAAGAGAAAAAACAAACAGAAGGTCAAGTTTCTTTTCAAAATGTTTATGTTCCTTTAAAAGAAGAAGAATCAGAAACAGAAACTTTGCCAGAAGAAAAAGAAGAAATTGAAGTTTCTTCCGAAGAAGAAACCTTAAGCGATGTTCAAGAAGAAAACATTAGCGAGGACGAAAACAAACCTGTTAAACGCGCAAAACCAAAAACTCGATTTAGAATTTTTATTTTTGGGCTTATTAGTGTTCTTGCGTGTATGTGTGGCTGGTCAATTTATAATGCCGTTGAAATTAAAACTTTAACTGCCGAAATTGAACAAGCAAACAAGATATATTCGGTTAATGTTTATAACTATGTTAAAACAATTTCAAAAGCAGACGATTTAACAAACAAAGACAGCATAACAAATCTCGATTCTCTTTCAGAGGCAGGAATTGTTCCTCTTCAACCAACAAAAGAAGATAAAAGCGAATATAGTGTTAAAAGTAATTGGTTCGACCGTCTTTGCAATTGGCTTTCAAATCTTTTTAACTAACATAATTTAAAACTCCTTTAAATAGAAATATTACAAGGAGTTTTTTCTTGGATAAATTTAATTTGCGGTTTTTCAAAAAACGTGTTCTTGTTTTTTCAATTTTGTTAATCCTTCTTTTTTGTTCAATTGTTGGACGCTTGCTTTACGTTCAAGTTTTCCAAGGCGGAGTTTTGCAAGGGCGCGCGCTCGACCAATGGACTCGCGGACTTCCTTTAACAGCAAAACGCGGAGAAATTTACGACGCAAACGGTTCTTCTCTTGCCGTTTCCTACACAACATATAATATCTATGTTCGAAGCCGCGAAGTTAAAGACAAACAACAAGTTGCTTCAATTCTTTCAAACAAACTTAATCTCGATTTCAATCAAACTCTTGAAAAAGTTAACAATAATTCTGTTAGCGAAGTTTTAATTAAAATGCAAGTTCCTAAAGATGTTGCTCATAAAATTTTTAACGAGAATTTGAGCGGAGTTTATTTAACCGAAAGCGTTAGCCGTCACTATCCTTATGGAAATTTATTAACTCAAATCCTAGGCTTCACAACAATTGATAATATTGGACAAGCTGGGCTTGAAGCCTACTATAACGACCTTCTTAAAGGTGTTAACGGAACAACTCTTGTTCAAAGCGATCTTCAAGGAAAAGAACTTTATAACAGTTTAACAAACTACATTCCTTCTGTTCCAGGCTACAACATAAACCTAACAATTGACGTTAACATTCAGCTTAAAGTTGAACAAACCCTTGAAAAACTTATGGTTGAACAAAAGGCAAAAAGCGCAACAGCAATTGTTATGAACCCAAAAACCGGCGAAATAATTGCAATGTCAACAAAACCAAGTTTCGACCTTAATAATGTTCCTCGCAATGATGTTCAAAAAATGCTGGAACAAATGAAAAATCAAGCGATTGTTGATGTTTATGAACCTGGGTCAACCTTTAAAATTTTAACAATGGCTTGCGCTCTTGAAGCTGGTGTTGCCCATCTTTCCGACGGATTCTATTGCCCAGGTTATGCGGTTATTGACGGACAAAAAATTAAATGTTGGAAATCTGTTGGTCATGGAAGTCAAAATTTAACCGATGGGCTTTGCAATTCTTGTAACTGTGTTTTCACGCAACTTGCGCTTCGCCTTGGGCTTGATAAATTCTATGAATATTTCAAAAATTTTGGTCTTGGAGCAAAAACGGGAATTGAGTTTCTTGGCGAAAGCGGAGGAATTCTTATGAACAAAGATTCCGTTAAAACTGTTGACCTTGCAAGAATGGGATTTGGTCAAGCAATTGCAATGACTCCTCTTCAACTTATAACCGCAATTTCGGCTTGTGTTAACGGGGGATATCTTGTTAAGCCATATATGGTTTCTTCTGTTACAGACGAAAATGGAAACAAAATTTTGGAAAATAGCAAAACTGTTGTTCGTCAAATTCTTTCAAACGAAACATCAAAAACAATTAACAGTATGCTTGAAGAAGTTGTTTCAAAACCCGGGAAACTTACATTTGTTGAAGGATTTGAAATTGGAGGAAAAACAGGAACAAGCCAAAAATATGAGGGCGGAAAAATTTCTGGAAAATATGTTTCATCTTTCATTGGAACCTATCCAGCCTCAAATCCAGAATACATTGTTTTGGTTGTTGTTGACGAACCAGGAACAGGCGCATATTATGGAAGCGTTGTTGCTTCGCCATATGCAAAAGAAATTTTCAGTTCAATTTTTGAATATAAAAACATCAAAAAAACAGGCGACGAAACTGTTAAACTTGAAAGAACAATAACTCTTCCAAATCTTGTTGGGCTTAGTTTAAGCGAAGCTTGTTCAATTCTTTCAAATCTTGAATTAACCTATGAAATTCAAGGAAGCGGAGGATTTGTAACAAATCAACTTCCTCCCGCCGGAACTCTTTGTTATAAAGGTGAATCAATCTATTTAATTTCAGATGGATAAGAAAAATTTTAATAAAAAACATAAAAAAGAGGAAAAAATCTCTTTTTTTTTGTTATTTTTCCTTATTTTAGTTTATAATTCATATGAGGAGAAAAAAGTTGGAAGACCAAAAAATTTATTTTGTTATTGATATGAAAACATTTTTTGCTTCGGTTGAATGCGCAGAAAGAAATTTAAATCCTTTCGAAACAAACCTTGTTGTTGCCGACGAAAGCCGCAGCAAAGGAACAGTTTGTTTAGCAATAACTCCAAAAATGAAAGCGCTTGGAATTCGAAACAGATGCCGACTTTATGAAATTCCTCAAAACATAGACTATATAATTGCAAAACCTCGAATGAAAAAATATATTGAGTATGCCGCAAAAATTTACGAAATATATTTGCAGTATATCGACAAAAATGACATTCATATTTATTCAATTGACGAGTGTTTTATCGACGCAACTTCCTATATTAAATTTTATAAAACAACCGCAAAAGCTTTTGCACAAAAACTTATGAATGAAATTAAAGATAAGCTTAAAATTCCTTCAACTTGCGGAATTGGAACAAATATGTTTCTTGCAAAAATTGCTCTTGATTTAACAGCAAAGAAAACAAATGATGGAATTGGATTTTTGGACGAAGCAAAGTTTCGAAAAGAACTTTGGAATCATCGCCCAATAACCGATTTTTGGCAAATTTCAACCGGAATTGCAAAGCGTCTTGAACGCTATGGAATTTACGATATGAAAGGAATAACCGAAATCCAAGAAGATTATTTATATAAAGAATTTGGAATTAACGCCGAACTCTTGATCGACCATGCTTTTGGAAAAGAAACTTGCGAAATAAGCGACATAAAAAAATATAAATCAAAATCAAAATCAATTGGAAGTTCGCAAATCCTTCCTTGCAACTATTCCTATTCCGACTCTATTATAATTCTTAAAGAAATGATTCAAAATGGCGTCTACGATCTTGTTAAAAACGGATATGTTGCCCAAGGACTTTATCTTTCTGTTGTTTATGGCGATTCAAAACAAAATGAAACACATGGAACAACTCGGCTTGGTGTGTTAACAAATTTATATTCAATTATTGAGGAAAAAGCACTTTCTCTCTTTAAAAAAATTGTAAATCGTGATCTTCCAATAAGAAAAATTGGCTACACTTTCATAAATCTCCTTCCCGAAGAAAATGAAGCATACGACCTTTTGACAGACTTGAATAAAGTTAACAAAGAAAAGAAACTTACAAAAAGTGTTATTGGAATTCAAGATAAGTTTGGAAAAAATTCACTTCTTAAAGGGATCGACTTGGAAGAAAAAGCAACACAAATGGAAAGAAATAAGATGATTGGAGGGCATAATGGCTGAAAGAGAAAAAATGTCGAAAGAAATGAGAGCAAAACAGTTTATGCCATTCGATGCTCTTAAAGGCCTTCGAGCGGCTCTTCGTGAAAAAGAAATTGAACATGAAAACAAAGTTAAAAACGAACTTAAAAAATATGAATAGTTTTTTTAACTAAATAAAAAAAGAAACCTTTTAAAAAGTTTCTTTTATTTTTTTAGTTTCTAGTTAATCATTCTAACTGGAAGAATTAAATACTTAAATCCGTCGCCTTCAATTGGAGTTATAACACAAGGATTTGTTGGAAGGTTAAAGTTAAGTTTAACAAACTCGTCTTGCAAGTTTCTTGAACATTCTGTGAAATATCTTGCGTTAAATGCAATTTTCAAATCTTTTCCTTTAAATGAAACATTAACATTTTCGGCAATGTTTCCGATGTCGGAATTTGATGTTATTTGCATATTATTTTCTTTAATGTCAAATTTAACCAAATTGTTTTGACCAATTTTTGAAAGAAGGGAAGCACGGTCAAGCGCATCTTCAAATTGGCTTTTGTTAATAACAATTGATGTGTCGAAATTCATTGGAATAATTTGTTTATAATTCAAGAATTCTCCTTCCAAGGTTTTGGAAATAATTTTTGTGTCTTTCAAATCAACCATAATGTAATTCTTTTGAATGTAAACATTTATGATTTCTTCATTATCTCCAAGAATTTTTGAAATTTCGCCAAGACTTCTTGCTGGAACAATAACATGAGAAGAAACTGTTGAATGTTTAAGTTCCTTTTTACAAAGCGCAAGACGATAACCATCAAGTGCAACTGCGTTAATTGTTTTTTCTTCAATTTCAAGAAGGCAACCTTTCAAAATTGGGCGACTGTCGTCAACAGCAACCGAAAAGATTGTTTTGTTGATAAGTTCTTTAAAATCTATTTGGCTTATTGCAAAGAAATCGTTTGAATCAATTTTATTAAAACTTGGGTATTCGCTTGGGTTATAACATTGAATTGAACCTTCGCTGTCGGTGTATCTAATTTTTAATTGATTTTTGTCGTTAAGAGTTAATTCAATTCTTTCCTTTGTTAATTTCTTAATAAACTCAACAAAGAATTTCCCAGGAACAACTGTTTCCCCTTCAACCTTAACTTCTGCTTTAATTTTCTTTTCAATTGCTAAATCTGTGTCT
>UMDH01076926.1_pt1 | contig 24149 bp, 14 predicted proteins | sample 1964441 | NCBI WGS metagenome assembly UMDH01 (sample SAMEA4835989, study PRJEB28245) | human gut metagenome | biome: gut microbiome; material: fecal sample | place: Denmark | collected 2008 | reverse complement strand
TCTCTTCGATTTGTTCGCGTGTAAGCATGTCAGTTAGTATTAGTGGTGCAAAGTTATATGCCACTTAATCAAACTGCGGTCGTACTTTATCGAATGCTTACGCACGGTAGGCGGACACCACAACCAGTGTTGATGGCAAAAAGAAAAGGGAATGACCAGAGTTGGCCATCCCCCTTGTGAATATCAGCGTGTTCGGATTATTTGCCGAAGACAGCGTTGATTACATGTACACCCTCTGTGTAGTTTGTGGTTCCATGTACAAAATTAGCGAAGTTGCCGGCGTCAATCTTGGTCCCTTCAACAGATCCGGATACTTTGATCGGGCTGGTCTCTCCAAGAGTGATGTTCTTCGTCTTACCGTTGAATTTACCAATCACAAGACCTCTTGTGGCCTCGGCTCCGCCGGAAATCACGCAATCCACGACACAACCGTTTCCTGTGTTGTGAGCGGCGTTTCCGATGTTTCCGATAAGGCCTCCGATGCCATCAACAGTTGCCATGGCGGTCACTTTTCCGAAAGCCTTGCAGGTCTCTATGGTGTTGCCTTGAGAGTGGAAACCGCAGAGGCTGCCGATAACGCTGGCCTTGTCGCCGGATTCGAAGATGATCTCACCTTCGTTTGTACAGTTGTCCATGTTGCCGGTACCTCCCTGAACTCCACCTGCGCGAACCTTAACAGTTCCGCTAATGGTAATGTCACCCTTGTTGACACAGTCTTTCGTGCATGTGCTTTGCTTAGCCTCTTTTCCTGGCCAGCCCACGATTCCGCCTACTGCTGAATTGGACTTTGACGCATCAGAGAACACGTTGATCGGACCTTCGTTGGTACAGCCCGTGATGTTCGACTTGATCTGTCCCACGGCGAAGTAATCTCCTCCTGTGATGCCACCTGCTAGAACAATCGCCTCATTTCCGGACATGGCAGAACCATTGCTGGAAGCAAGTTTCGCGTAAACCTCGCCGTAGTTGTGACAATTAGTGATGTCACCGTTGGACGCTCCGGCAATACCTCCGACATCCTGTCTCTTCACGTTTCCCGTTACTGAGTCAATAGATGTGTTCACAAGAGATACCTTGCCTTTGTTCACGCAATTCGTCACAGCGAACTGTCCGTTTTCATCATTGCCGCCGTAAGCGACAAGACCGCCTACTGAAGGTGCGCAGTTCTTCACATCGACAATAGTCGAAGCGCCGTTGACAAAGGCGCATGAGGCACTTATCGTCCCTTCGTTTGAGCAGTCTTTCATTGTCGCCTTGAGATATCCGGCGATGCCGGCGACGGCCGCACCCTTCATTGATGTCTGAGCTGTCACTGTGATGTTGCCGGTGTTGTGGCAATCGGTGATGTCGGCCAGACCTTCAGCGACAAGGGCTCCACAGATGACGGCGTCGTCAAAGGCGTCGGCGCTCATTGTGATGTTCGCCTTGTTTGTCACGTTGGTGAGCTCACCCTTGTTCCTTATGGCAATGATTCCGAATTCGGAAGCCGTCGGAACGAACGAGCATGACGCGTCAATGACAAGATCCTTGACGGTGCCGACTTCAGTGAACAAAGGAGCGGTTCCCTTCCAGTTCTTGATGCTGTGGTTGTTACCGTTGAAGATTCCAGGGAATGTCGCGCAAGTCGGGATTGTCTTCCCCGTAAGGTCGATGTCTGCGGTCAGGTTGACAACACTCGTGGCATCAGCTGTGGTTAGTTCCTTTCCGTTAAAGAGTTTGACGAACTCATCGGCTGTCGCTATGTCCTTAGGGAATGCAGCCTTTTCAAGTGTGGTGATGTCAAGAGTCTCGGAATATTCGGATTCCTTGCCGTCCTTATTGAGAGACTTGGCTCTCACGTTATACTTTGTCTTGTCTGTAAGGTCTGAAATCTTAAGCGCTGTCTCCTCTGTCTCTATTGTTGTCCAGTCAGAAGCGGAAGCGAGTTTGTATTCCACGACATATTTGACAGCGTTCACGCAAGGGTCCCATTTCAAAGTAATGGCGTCAGCAAGCGGAGTCGCCGCAAGATTAGGAATGCCGACAAAATCAGGCTTTACGAACCCGTAGCCGAGAACAAGTTGGACAGGCTCGTTGTCTTGAGTGATATATACCCAGTCAGAGAATACGGATCTTGGATAGTTGGCTCTGATTCTGATGTAATACTGGCTGAACTTTTTCAGGCCTGTGAAAGTCGTGGCGTTTTTGACCTTTACCTTTTCGTCGCTGTAAACGATGGTGTGGGTGACGCTGTTGTTGTAATTGTCGCCGTTGTTGAGTTCAGTGGTAAGCTGGACGGTCGCGCTGGTCGCTCCAGCCTCAATCATGCTGGCGTCGTCCCAGTAGACTGAAATGGATGTTTCCGATGAATTGTCTTCATCATAAGTGAATTCCTTCGGTGCCGGTTTGGATGAGTCTATGCCAAAGTGCTCTTCTTCTTCACATCCTATAAAAAGAGAAGATGCCAAGGCTACGGCCGCGAGGGCTTTAATGGATTTCATATTTTCTTTAGTGATTGTTAGTTGGAAACTGTAAATACTAAAATTAAGGCTATGCTTCTTAAGCACCCTTAACAACCATCAGAAAGATGTAAGATGTCACTCGAAAGTGAACTTTATTTCAGTTTGCCTGAGACAAAGATATTCAAGTTAAATGAAAAATGCAAGGCGGAGACTGATTTTTTTTGTACTTTTGTGAATCCTTTCAATCGTTTTTAGTCGTAAGTCTGAAATTCGCTGTGGAAGGTTACCCGGTAGGGTATTATGGTATATGCGAACTTATTTATGTCAAGTTATGAGGAAGGTATTAAGGTTTTTATTTGTTATTGTGCTGTCTGTGTGGGCGGTGGACTTGTCCGCACAGTCTCAGGCCGTACAGTTTTTCGCTCATCGCGCCAGCCGTTTCGAGTATGATGAGAACACGCTCCCGGCATTCAAGGCTTGCTATGAACAAGGAATAAGGGGCTTTGAGACCGACATCAGAATGAGCAAGGACGGACAGCTTGTTGTGAACCACGATGAGACGTTCGCCAGATTGACTCCGTGCACCGGTGCGGTCGAGTCGATGACATCTGATGAGATCCGCAAGTTGACAACATTCCAGGGCAACAAGATTCTTTTCCTTGATGAGCTTGTGGGCTTCCTTTCGGACAAGGATGGCCTCTACGTTGAGTTTGAAATGAAGGTCAGCCCGACATCAAGTTATCCGGAGGATCGCCTTCGCGAGTATTGCGACAAACTCTACAAGGCGGTCATGTCCAAGAAGCCGGAGCATTCCACTTATCTGTTCACGTCCAGCAGCAGAGATGCCTTGAATATGATGAGAAAACTTCATCCGGACGCTGACATGCTCATGATTTTCAGCAAGCCGGTTTGTGATGAGACCATCCAGATGGCGGAGGCTATGGGAATCAAGCGGATCGGGTGCAACATGAATGGTACTACGCGCTCCATGGTGAAAAAGGCAAAGGAAGCCGGTCTGGCCGTTTCCCTTTGGCCTTCAAGGACTCCTGAGGACATCATGCTGGGCGTGTATCTCGGTGCGGAGTATCTGTGCTGCGACAGGGCCATCGAGGTGAAGAAATTTTTGGACGAAAAGGCCACGTTTGTGAAATACAAATAGTTTTTTTGCTAAAGGGGCGCTTTAACAAAATCATTGAAGTTTAATAGTACTAAATATTCATTTTTAAAAACATTGATGCGAGGATAAAGAACCATAATAACCTTGTAAACCATTAGAAATAATAACCAAGGATTTCAGTTTGCCGCAGAATCTTGAACCTTGCTATAGGTTCTGGTAATTATTTTTATTGAAAATTTATTACGATTGAAATGAATCACATAATAACCAGTTCTTCTCCCGAAAAGGGGAAGAGTAGACAATTGTTATTGCTTACGAAAGGTTTGATGACGACCGTTATGGCGATTCTTTTGTTTCTGGTGCCATCTGAAGTGTTTGCTCAGAAACTCACTGTATCAGGTTTTGTCAAAGAGGCCGCTACCAATGAGCCTGTTCCGGGGGCGGTTGTAATGGTTAAGGGCACATCTGTGGGTACATCGACTGATGCGAACGGAGCGTACACCCTCAAGGCTGACGCCAACGCTGTCCTTGTATGCCAGCTTTTCGGTTATAAGACTGTAGAGGTTAATGTCAGCAAGAGAACAAAATTGGACATCCTTCTTCAGGAAGACACCCAGATGCTTGACGCGACTGTTGTGGTCGGTTATGGTACTCTCAAGAAGACTCAGTTGGTGGGAGCCGTCGAGAACCTGTCGGGTGAGGAACTTGAAGGCAGGACCAACTCCAATGTGACAAGGTCTCTTCAGGGACAGATCCCGGGGTTGAACATCGTTCAGGCTGACGGTAAGCCTACCCATCAAGGGTCTATCACCATCCGTGGCAATGGCACTTCATATCAGTCCAGAAAAAAGGTCGGTGGTGGCGCAGGCAACCAGAAGCACTCGATCGGCCAGGGCAGCAGCGCCCTTGTCCTCATCGACGGAGTCGAGGGAGACCTCACTACAGTGAATCCAGAGGACATCGAAACTGTCGCTGTCCTCAAGGATGCCGCTTCCGCTGCCGTTTATGGTGCCAGAGGCGCTTTCGGTGTGATCCTTGTGACAACCAAGGCTCCGAAGACCGACAAGATTTCCGTGAACTACAACGGCTCTGTCTCATTGAACAGAAGAAACATCATGTGGGAGGACGAGCTTGTCACAGATGGCCTTCAGTGGCTTGATACCTTTGTTGAGTTCTTCAGGAACGACAAACGCACTCCGACTTCCTCCGGTTCTTTGCCTGGTAATGTCAATAACAGGTCCAATACCTATTCTGAGGCTTATCATGAGGAGTTCCGTCGTCGTAAAACTGATCCTACCTATGAGAATTACGGTAAGATTTATGGTGACGGAAAGGATGTCGGTTTCGGCGGCAACTATGCTTACTATGGAAGCACCAACTGGCTTGACATGTTCTACAAGGACATGAACATGACACAGAACCATAACCTCAGCATCAATGGCGCGTCAGAGAAGGTTAGCTATGCCATCAGTGGGCGTTATTATGGACAGGACGGTATCTATAAGCTTGGCAATGAGGACTTCAACCAGTTCAATCTTCGCGCCAAGGGTTCCATAAAGATTACTGATTGGTTGAAATTGACCAATAACACCTCGGTGTTCAAGCGTAAATATCACCAGCCGATGGTGTCAGGTGGTTCACAGCCGCTTCTCCGCCAGTTCGAGCATAGAGGACAGCCAATCTATCCGGCATTTAATGAAGACGGTACGCTTACGTTCTATGGCGCTTCTTGTATGTACGGTGCGTTTGAAGACGGTAATACTTATCAGGAAAATAACAAACTGGATATTATCACATCCACCACTCTTGATTTCGAGCCGATCAAGAACGTCCTGAAATTCACAGGCGACTTTACTTACAAAGCCATCCGTTCCACTCAGGCAAGAGTCTCTTGCATCCAGAGTGGTTATAGTGCCCCAGGTGCTTTGGAGACTTACAATAGCTCCTCTTATAAGTCAGACTGGCGTTTCAACACTGATTACATCTCCTCAAACATCGTCGGGACATACACTCCGAAACTTGGTGACAACCATGATTTGAATATCGTGGCTGGATGGAATCTTGAGAAGACGAACTATCGCCGTTTGTATCTTACCAGAAAAGACCTTCTGTATCCTTCCATCCCTTCATTTGAACTTATGGCGTCTGACGAGTATGGTGTGGAGGATCGTGGTCACGACAAGAGCATGGTCGGTTTCTTCGGGCGTGTGAACTACACTCTTCTCAACAGGTATATTGTCGAGGTGGCCGCACGTTACGATGGTTCCTCATTGTTCCCTTCATATTCACAATGGGGTTTCTTCCCTTCAGCGTCCGTAGGTTGGAGACTGTCCGAGGAGCCTTGGATGAAATGGGCCAAGTCTTGGATGAACAACTTTAAACTCCGCGCCAATGTGGGTTCCCTCGGTAACGCGACCATCGACCCTTACTCATTCCTGGAGCTTATGGGTGTGTCAAAATCCACAAAACTCATCAACGGGGAAAAAGTTCCTTACACAACGGCCGCCGCGATCATTCCTGACAACCTTACCTGGGAGACTGTCACCACTTATGACGTGGGACTTGACGCTGATTTCCTGAAGAGCCGTCTCTCGATCTCGGCTGACTACTATGTGCGTGATGTCAAGGATATGTTCATTCAGGGTCCGGATCTTCCTGAGGTGCTTGGTGATTCCACCCCTAAGGGGAACTACGGCGCTATCCAGACAAAGGGTTGGGAAGCCACGATCGGCTGGAGAGACTCGTTCAAACTCGCCGGTAAGGATTTCAATTATAACATCAAGGCCAGTGTCTGGGATTCACGCACTTGGGTGAAGAAGTACTATAACATCAACGGTGACATCCTCAACTACTATGAGGGTAAGGAACTTGGTGAGATCTGGGGATTCAGGACCGACGGGTACTTCCTCAGCAATGAGGAGGCCAACAACTGGGCGACCGATAAATTCCACAAGAACGGGTCCAACTTCAGGGCGTATGCCGGAGACCTTAAATTCATAGACATCAACGGTGACGGAAAGATTGACTACGGCAAAGGTACTCTTGATGACCATGGCGACCTTGAGCGCATCGGCAATCAGAGCCCTCGCTATTATTTCGGAATCAATCTTGGCGCCAACTGGAACGGAATCGGCGTCAGTGTATTCCTGCAAGGCGTAGGCAAGCGTGACTGGTATCCAAGCTGCGAGTCCGGATTCTTCTGGGGAATGTACAACCGTCCTTATGGCTATCTGCCGAAGATTCATACTCAGGACGCTGTGGAAGTTGATTACTCTACTTCCAACTGGGTGGTCACCAACGCCGCAAGCAAGCCTTACTTCACACGTCAGGTGGCATACGCCGCGAACAGAAATGACGGCCCTCTTACGTTCGAGAATGACTACTACATGCAGAATGCCGCTTATGTAAGACTTAAGAACCTCACTGTGGACTATACTTTCCCAAGCAAGCTTACCAAGAAGATCCGCGTCGAGAAGCTTAAGGTTTACTTCTCCGGTGAGAATCTGCTGACATTCTCTCCGATTTACAAGCACACCAAGATGTTTGATCCTGAGACCCTTGGTTTCGGAGATTCTGACTTCGGTAACAATGTTGGAGGTCTTAGCGGCGTCGGACAGGGATATACCTATCCTATGCTCAAGACATACACCTTCGGTCTGAACATTACTTTCTAATTTGAAGGAAGATAAACTCTAATGAATTTTAATATGAAATCAAGTATAGCAGTTAAATTACTTTTGGGAGCCGCGTCTGTTCTCGCGTTGTCTTCATGTCAGGATTTTCTCACAGCTGATCCGGTCAATAAAATATCAGCCGAGAATTTCTTCAGGACAGAAAGTGATTTGGAGATATATTCCAACGGACTGATTGAGGCATATCGCCCAAGCGGAGAGACTGTCGGCAAGGGTGATAATTATACGGATCTCATCTGCACCCAGACCTCGACGGATTTTTATCGTCCCGGCATTTGGAACTCTGTAAAGCAGACCGGTTGGGCTGTAGGGGACTGGAAAGGCATCCGCAGGGTCAACAAGATGATCGAAGGCATTGAAAAGAACAGAAGTCTCTTTAAGGATGAGGTCGCCAATCATTATCTTGGTGTCGCCCGGTTCTGGAGAGCCTATTTCTACTTCTCGAAAGTGAAGACTTTCAGCAATGTTCCGTGGATTGATCATGTCGTGAATGTTGATGATCCTATCCTTACCGCCGGCAGGGATGACCGTGAGCTTGTAATGCACAATGTTCTGGAGGATTTGAAATTCGCAAGCGAGAACATGTCCGCCGATCTGAAGACTTACAGTGGCGTGATCAACAAATATGTCGCATTGGCATTCATGTCAAGAGTCTGCCTGTATGAGGGCTCTTTCCGTAAGTACCATACGGTGAACCCGGCTACAAACAACGCATGGTCAGGACAGTATGAGTCTTCTGATGATTTCTTCAACGCCGCCGCCACAGCCGCCAAGTCTGTGATTGATTCCAAGGAGTTCTCTCTTGTTACCGGATCACCTGTCTCGGTTGCCGATGGTAAGGAGGTCGCTTCCTTGTATGACAACATTTGGAGGAGCACTGATTTCGGCAAGTCCAAAGAGGCCATCTGGACCGTGGAATATGAAGGTGGTGACCTTAACGTGTATAACGAGCTTACTTGGGTTGTGAACTCAAGTACGTACGATCAGAAGGCCGCCCCTACCAAGAACCTTGTGCGTATGTTCCTTAACCTTGACGGAACACCGGCGAAGCCGGATGTGTCTGTGACGAAGGAGTTTGACAATAAGGATTGGCGTCTTTTCAACACTGTTCACGGCCCGGGACACTTGTACACGACGTTAGCAGGGGAATCCGTCCCAAAGAAACTGAACTTTACATATACATTCAGCGGGTATCAGTTCAGGAAATGGAGTCAGGAAAAGGAGGAGAATTATTCTAAAGGAAGGAATGATAATGATATTCCTATCCTGCGTTACGCGGAGGTTCTTTTGAACTACGCCGAGGCCAAGGCTGAGCTCGGTCAGATTGATGAGACCATCTGGAATGAGACCGTCGGAGAGCTTCGCAAGCGCGCAGGTGTCAAGAATATTTATCCTGCATCCGCCGGTTATGTCGAGGATGCCTGGCTGAAGTCATACTATGGTGATCCAGCTCTCTCAAACACCATGCTGGAGATAAGAAGAGAGAGGGTTACAGAGTTGATCTGTGAGAACCTCCGCGCTTCGGATCTCAGCCGTTGGGCTTGCCAGAATCTGATTGTGGATCGTGGTACAGACAATAGTGGTTGGATGGGTATCTACGTGACCGCCGATGAGTATAAGAACGGCATCCAGTTCAATGGTGAAACGTATAAGTTCAATGCATCTAAAGTTTCTCAGTTTGCTTATAAAACAGGTACCTCAACCGCAGACCAGAACTTGACTCTCTCTGAGGGCGATCATGGATATCTTATTTACAATTACAGGCTTGAGTGGAATGACAGGGATTATGTCCGTCCTATTCCATCGACAGCCTTGACAAAGAATCCTAATCTTGGCCAGAATTATGGTTGGGAGGATTAAAATCTTAAACTATTATACATGAATAAATTACGATTTAAAAAGAGTTTATTCGGTCTAATGTCTGCAACAACCCTCATGCTGGGGGTTGTTGCTTGCGGTAAGAATGGGGCCGATGATCCGACTCCGGACAAACCGGATCCGAAGCCGACTCCCGGAACGGAGACGGTGATCAATGGCACCTCGATTGAGTCCACAAACACTCTTGTCGGACTGATCACAGATTCCAAGACCGGAAAGGGCATCGCTGGTGTACCAGTCACGGACGGGTATTCCTTTACCACGACAGATGCCAATGGCGTTTACCAATTCAAGGCGAACCGGTATTGCCGCAATGTGTACTATACATTGCCGTCAGAGTATAAGGTGGCGTTGGACAAAGAGACCAAACTGCCTTTGTTTTACTCCACATCGACTATTTCCTACAACCGTCAGAACCGGAACGACTTTGTTTTGGAACCGCTTGATTCTCCTGAGAAGAATTTCACTTATCTGGCCATTGGGGATCCACAGTGTAAAACTGATTCCGACAGAGAGAGATTCCGTACGGAGACATTGCCGGACATGAGGAATTTCATTTCGACCTCACAGGCGAATGGTAAGTATAAGAATGTGTACATCATGTCAATGGGTGACATCACATTTGACAACACCGTTCAGTGGAAGCCAATGCGTAATGTCATGTCAAAGTTCTCGGCCAACGGCACTGATTACATTCCGTTCTATAATATGGTCGGCAATCATGACCATGACGCATCGACAAACACGCGGTATGAGTCAACGCAAAACTATGTCGATCTTTTCGGCCCGGTGGATTATTCTTTTAACAGAGGCGATGTTCATATTGTTGTGATGGACAATGTCCTTGTCACTACTACAAGCGGCAAGACCTGGGATTATGATGCTGGAGTCACGAGTTCTCAGCTGAAATGGCTGAAGGCGGATTTGGATCTGGTGAAAGACAAACAGAACAAGATGATCCTGTTCTGCGCCCATATTCCTTTCAGAGGAGGCGCAAACAGTGGCGGCGCCTCTGTGAACAAGGATAAGAATTATGCAGAGATCCTTAAACTTCTTACGGAATTCCACGAGGCTCATATCATGGTCGGTCACACCCATTATCCTCAGAACTGGATTCACTCCTCTTATGTAACCAAGGGTGGCACACCCGTTTACGAGCATGTCCATGGTGCCGCTTGCGGTGCATGGTGGTCATGCAATATGAATGTGAATGGCGCGCCTAATTGCTATAGCCTTTATGAGATCGAAGGGAACAGCATCAAGAACTGGGTTACCAAAGGCACGAAGAATGAAGTCGGGTATCAAATGCGGGTTTATAACGGCAGCCAGATTTATGGTGGTACGGATGGCACACCTTCAGGAAAATATCGGTACACATGGTACGATGGTGGTAAGGGAGGAACCGCCAATATTACCGCCAAGGGTAATTCAAATCTGAAAGGATCTTTTGTCGCCGCTATATGGAATGACGATGACAAGAACTGGAAAGTGGAATTTTTCCAGAACGGTCAGAAAGTCGGTGACATGAAGAGAGTTCCGTCCAAGGTTCCTGATATATGTGTTGTCTCATATTATTTCAACAATTTGGGTAAGAACACGACGACATGGACCACAACGACTGCTCAGCATTATTGGTACATTGAGGCTCCTGGCGGTGATCCGACCAAGGTGAAGAATTGGGAAGTGCGCGCCACGCAGACAATCCCGACCAGCGGAGAAGTCAATGTCTATTCCTGCACGGATTTGCAGACGGACTATAGCGGATTTTAGAATCCATACATAGGTGTTTTGGAACGGGGAGATTTCCCCGTTCTTTTTTGAGTACTATTTGCTTCGAGAATACTGATGATGAGAATATACAGAAATATTGCATTCTTGATTGTGGCGATGACGTTCATGTCTGCGTATGTGGCCGATGCTATGAAACTGAACGGCACTCGCATAGACAAGAAAAACAATCTCTTTGGTTTGGTCAAGGACTCCCGGACAGGGAAGGGAATCGCGGGGGTGCCGGTGACGGACGGGTACACTTTCACGGTGACGGACAGGAACGGGGTTTACCAGTTTGTGGCGGACGAGAAGTGCAGGAATGTGTACTACACGCTTCCGGCGGAGTACAAGACAGCGCTGGATCCAGTCACGAAACTTCCTCTGTTCTATTCCACGACCCCGATTGACAGGAGCCGGCAGAACAGGAACGATTTCGTGCTGGAGCCGCTTGACGCTCCCGAGAAGGATTTCACTCTGGTGATGATCGGGGATCCTCAGTGCAAGACGGACTCTGATGTCCACAGGTTCGAGACTGAGACGCTTCCGGATCTCAATAGATTCATGTCCGAGTCACAGGCCAAGGGAAAGTACTTGAATGCCTACGCTGTCACCCTCGGCGACCTGACGTTTGACAACACGGTGCAGTGGGGGCCGATGCACAAGGCCCTCTCGGGGTTCGCGCTGGAGTCTGGGGATTATCTCCCGATCTACAACTGTGTCGGCAACCACGACCATGACGCGGCCTGCGTTGATGACTACACGGCCACACAGACCTACGTCGACCTCTTCGGCCCCACGGACTACTCGTTCAACAGAGGAGACGTTCACTTTGTGGTTATGGACGACGTGGCTGTTACGACGACCAACGGCAAGACCTGGAAATATGCCGACAACATTTCCGACCGGCAGCTGGAATGGCTCAAGTCAGACCTTGCCCTTGTGAAGGACAAGGAGGAAAAGATGATTGTCTTCTGCGCCCACATCCAGTTCCGTCACAACGCCGACAAGGACAACCCGGACAAGATCAAGAACATGGCCGCAGCAATGGACTGCCTTACGGACTTCCACGAGGCGCACGTGATGATCGGTCACACGCATTACGCGCAGAATTTCATCCATCATGACTATGTCACGAAGGGAGGCACTCCCGTTTACGAGCATATTCATGGAGCGGCCTGCGGCGCTTGGTGGAGCTGCAACCTCAACCTTGCCGGCTCTCCGAACGGCTACAGCGTTTACGAAGTCTCCGGGAAGACGATGAAAAACTGGCTGGCGAAAGGTACAGGCGAGTCGCCTGATCTCCAGATGCGTGTCTATGACGGCAACCAGATCTACGGCGGAGCGGAAGGTCATCCTTCCGGTGAGTATGAATATTCATGGACGGAAGGCGGCATCGGCCCGAAAGGCGCCCAGGCGCCGGGTTTCTCCGGACTCAAGGGCTGCTTCGTGGCATCCATCTGGAACAGCGACGAGGACAACTGGAAAGTCGAACTCTTCCAGGACGGGAAAAAGGTCGGAGACTTCAAACAGGTTCCTTCCGAAATCGGGGATGTCTGCGCCATCTCGTTCTTCTACAATGACTTGGGACGCAAGACGGCGACATGGTCACGCAGCACGCCGCAGTACTATTGGTACATAGAGGCTCCGGGTGGCGATCCGACCAAGGTTCAGAACTGGGAGGTGCGCGCCACGCAGACCATCCCGGGCGGCGGAGTGGTCAATGAATATAAATGCTCCACGCTTCAGACGGACTATTCCGGATTCCGAAACGTGGAGTAAGGTCAGCGAATATCCCACTTCTAGAAATCTATGGCGGCCCGCATTTCAGGGATGGTCTCGGAAAGAGCCATCCCTTTTCTATAGATTCCCGCGGTGCCGCCTACGAATATGTCGGCTCCCATTCCGGCCATGAGATTGGCCCTTTCATTGCTGACGCTTCCGTCAACGCTGATGAGGATGTCCTCGCGGCCGTTGGTGTCGAGGAATCTGCGCATTCCGGCGACTTTGTCCATGATCCCGTCCACCATCTTAGCACCTGCGGCTCCTGGGTGCACAAGCATCAGGGTGACCGTGTCAAGCACGTCAAGATACTCCTTGATGGCTTCCACATCGGTCTCCGGGTTGACCGCAAGGCCGAAAAGCCCTCCTGCCTCATGAACCTTGGCTGCCAGCGCGCGGTAATCTTTCTTGACCTCGATGTGTGGGGACACTATGTCGCCTTTGCGGACCGGGAACTTGCTCATTATGAGCTCCGGATCATCGACCATAAGGTGAACGTCCACCGGCATTGTCGTGACTGCCTGCATAGCCTTTATGAAGTCCGGCCCGAATGTGAGATTCGGAACAAAATGAGCGTCCATCACATCGATGTGCAGCATGTCCGCGCCGTTCTCTTCCAACGTCTTGATATCCTGCCCCAGGTTCATAAGGTTGGAGCACATCACCGAGACGGAAATATACCTATGTTTCATATTGTCTGTTTTTATTGAATACTCCACTCGGCTCCGTCCTTGGTGTCCTTTACGGTGATGCCGAGGGCCTTGAGGTGGTCACGGATGGCATCGCTGGCCGCCCAGTCCTTCGCTGCCTTGGCCTTGGCGCGTTCCTCAAGCACCATGTCCATCAGCCCTGAGACAATCTCCTGACCCTTGCCGGATTCGGCGGCGGACTCGTCCTCCAGGCCGAGGACACCGAACACGATGTCATCAAAAAGCTGTGTCAGAGTCTCCAAATCACCCTTGCTCGGTTTTAGTTCTCCAGCCTTGGCGGAGTTGACAAGGCGTACCGCATCAAAGATGTGCGACAGCGCTATCGGCGTGTTAAGGTCATCGCAAAGCGCCTCATAGACAGCATTGAATATTCCCTTGACCTCCTCGGAAGTCGCCGGGCAGGTGTCAGGAGCAATGGCTGTGATGAACTCGCCGTACTGCATCGCGTCCACAGGATCGCCTTCCGTGCCCTTGGCCGTGTCAGTGATTCCTGCCGCCGAAGCCAACGCACGCAGATCCTTCGCCGCCTGCATCACCCTCTTCAGACCCTTCTCGGCCGCCTGCAGTGCCTCGTTGCTGAAATCCAGCGTGCTGCGGTAGTGCGCCTGGAGGATGAAGAAGCGGACGGTCATCGGGGAATATGCCTGCATGAGTTTCTCGTGCTGTCCGCTGAACAGCTGCGGCAGGGTGATGAAGTTGCCCTGGGATTTGCCCATCTTCTGGCCGTTGATCGTGATCATGTTGTTGTGGACCCAGTAGTGCACGCCTTGTGTGTGGCGGCTGGCTACATTCTGGGCGATCTCGCACTCGTGGTGAGGGAACATCAGATCCATTCCGCCGCCGTGGATGTCGAACTCGTTGCCGAGATATTTCTCGCCCATCACGGAGCACTCCAGATGCCATCCCGGGAAGCCTTCGCTCCACGGACTTGGCCAGTGCATGATGTGCTCGGGCTCAGCCTTCTTCCAAAGGGCGAAATCGTACGGAGCCTTCTTGTCGCTCTGTCCGTCAAGTGTGCGTGTTCCTTCACGGGTGTCGTCCAGAGTGCGCCCGGAAAGGATTCCGTAGTGGTGATCCTTGTTGTATTTCTCCACGTCAAAGTACACGGATCCGTTGGAGATGTAGGCGTAGCCTGCGTCCAGAATCTTCTTGACGGTCTCGATCTGCTCGATGATGTGCCCCGAGGCTCTCGGCTCGATGGATGGCGGCGCCACGTTCAGCAGGCGCATCGCCTCGTGGTAGCGGAACGTGTAGGTCTGCACAACCTCCATAGGCTCAAGCTGTTCCAGCCTTGCCTTCTTGGAGATCTTGTCCTCTCCCTCGTCGGCGTCGTGCTCAAGGTGTCCCACGTCGGTGATGTTCCGCACGTAGCGGACCTTGTAGCCAAGATGCCTGAGCAGTTTGAAAAGCACATCGTAGGTTACTCCCGGACGGGCGTGTCCGAGGTGAGCCTCTCCATAGACCGTCGGCCCGCAGACGTACATTCCCACGTGTCCCGGTTGGATCGGCTTGAAAAGCTCTTTCGTTCGAGTAAGAGTATTTGTCAGAAATAAAGGTCTCATATTCAGAAATAATAAATAGTTGTCAGTCAATCTTTTTGCCGGTCAGACGCTCGTAGACCGTCCTGTAGGCTTCGCCGACGTGGCCGTTGTCCCTGCGGAAACGGTCCTTGTCGAGTCTCTCGCCGGTGGCGATGTCCCAGAAGCGGGCGCTGTCCGGAGTGATGTCATCGCTCATCACGAGCCGTCCGTCCGACAGGTGGCCAAACTCGATCTTGAAGTCCACCAGGGTGATGCCGATCTCCTTGAAGACCGGGGTCAGGATGCTGTTGACCTGCTTTGTCAATGAATATATCCGTTCAAGTTCTTCCTTGCTCACGAGGCCGAGGGCGACGGCGTGGTAGTCGTTGATGATAGGGTCGCAGAGGATGTCCGACTTGTAGCAGAGGTCATAGACCGACTCCTTCGGGATGATACCTTCCTCCAGCCCCAGTCTCTGTGCCATCGAGCCGGCGATCACATTCCTGACGATCACCTCCATCGGAATCACCTGTGATTTCCAGCAAAGCTGCTCAGTGTCAGAGATCTGCTCGATGAAGTGCGTGGGCACTCCTCCCTTCTGCAGCAGTCTGGAGATCTCGCAGGAGATTCCGTTGCAGTAGATCCCCTTGTCCTTGATCACCGCCTTCTTGATCTTGTTGAACGCCGTGATCTCATCCGTGAAATGTATGATCACCTTCTGAGGATCATCCGTCTCGAAGATCTTGATGGACACCCCATCGTGAATGATATTCCTCTTCATTTATTACCCGATAAAATACCTGACGGCGTTCTCGAACAGTGGCTGCTCGAGGTCGGCCTCTATGTTCTTCAACAGGTTCCTCTCGTACCTCTCGCTGTGACCCATCTTCCCCAGAATCTGACCGTTACGGCTGATGATGCCCTCGATCGCATAGTAAGACCCGTTCGGATTGTAAGGCGACTCCATAGTCGGTTCATCCGTCAGCGGATCAACGTACTGGAACGCCACTTGACCGTTGGCGAACAACTCCCTGGCCAACTCCTCGCTCACAACAAACTTGCCCTCACCGTGGCTCACCGGAATAGCATATTCATCCCCGATCGCCATCCCCTTGAGCCAAGGAGAGTTTGTGGAAGCCACACGGGTAGTCACCATCTGAGAGATGTGCCTGTTGATGTCGTTGCGGAACAGGGTAGGGGAGTCCTTTGTCACCTTCCCGAGCTCACCGTAAGGCAGCAGACCCGACTTCACAAGCGCCTGGAAACCATTGCATATTCCTAAAATCAGACCACCACGGGACAGCAGTCCCTCGATCGCCTCCGCGATGTCCTTGTTGTTCAGTACATTGGCGATGAACTTGCCGCTTCCGTCCGGCTCGTCACCGGCCGAGAATCCACCGCTGAGCATCAGGATCTGACAATCCTCGATGTTCTTCTTCATCTCGGCGATTGACTCGAACACATCCTTGTCCGAAAGGTTGCGGAACACGGAAGTGCGGATCTCGGCTCCCGCCTTGCGGAAAGCTTTCGCCGAATCGTAGTCGCAGTTTGTGCCCGGGAACACCGGAAGGTAGGCGATAACCTTATCGACCTTCGGTCCCTTATATTCAAGATCCGCCTTCTTTGCCTTGAACGGCTTCACACCCTCCATGCCCTTAGGCAGCAGCCTCTTGAAGTCTGGCTTGCTGACTGCGGGGTAAACCTTCTCGAAGAGCGACGCGTTGAAATCCATCATCTCGAAGATGGAAAGTTTGGTCCCGTTCACACGGACGTTGCCGTCCTCACCGGAAGTTACGGTGCCGATCTCGACCGCGTTCTCGAAATCAAGCGCGCTGCCGTCGGTCTCCACCACGATGGAACCATAGCTTAGATTGAACAGCTCGTCCTCCGAAAGGTTGACGTCGAACCCGAACGCGTTGCCGAAGCTCATCTTGCAAAGCGCCTCTGCCACTCCACCGAATCCTACCGCCCAACCGGCCACGATCGTGCCGTCCTCTATCTTTTCCTGAATATGATTCCAGTTCCTCTTGAGCTGCTCCGTGTCAGGCATCCTGTCAGCGAGCGGAGTATGCTTCACGAGGTAGAGGCGGTCTCCCTCCCATTTGAGTTCCGGAGAGATCACCTTGTCAGCCTTTACCGGAGTGATACCGAACGCGATAAGGGTCGGCGGTACGTGGATTGTCCCGTCCTCGGTCTCGAAGGATCCACTCATCGAATCCTTTCCGCCGATGGAGGCGAGGCCAAGTTCCTTCTGCATCTTCAGAGCGCCGAGCAGAGCCGCCGTCGGCTTGCCCCATACCTTCGGATCAGCTGTCATCCTTTCAAAATATTCCTGGCAAGAGAATCTCATTGTCTCCCAATGGCCTCCCGCCGCCACGACCTTGCTGCAAGCCTCGATGAATGAATATGCCGCACCGTGGTAAGGGCTCCAGTCGCAGATGTCAGGGTTAAAGCCGAACGCCATCATGCTGGCTGTGTCGGTATAACCCTTGACCGGAAGTTTCTGCACTGAGACCTGGGTCTCGGTGGTCTGTAGCTCGCCTCCGAACGGCATCAGCACGGTGGAACGGCCGATGGTGGAGTCGAACATCTCTATAAGGCCTTTCTGGCAGGTCACGTTCGGATCCTGCAGGTTGGCGAACATTCTCTCTTTCAGGTTCTTGCCCGGAACGTCGCGGAAGAACGGATCCCTGTCCTCGACCGCTCCGATAGTGGCCTTTGAATAATGCTTCGCACCGGCGCTGTCGATGAACGCTCTGGTGAGATCCACAACGACCTTGTCGCCGTAGAACATCCTCATTCTGGCGGTGTCGGTGACCTCGGCCACGTGCGTCACCTCGATATTCTCTGAATGGCAAAGCGCCTTGAATTCCTCCTCGTCCTTGGCTTCCACTACGACGGCCATACGCTCCTGGGACTCGCTGATGGCCAGTTCCGTGGAGTTCATTCCGCTGTATTTCACCGGAACACGGTCAAGGTAGATGTCCAGCCCGTCGGCAAGCTCACCGATGGCGACACTCACTCCGCCGGCTCCGAAGTCATTCGATTTCTTTATCAGTCTCGTGACCTCAGGCCTTCTGAAAAGCCTTTCCAACTTTCTCTCCTCCGGAGCGTTACCCTTCTGGACCTCACTTCCGCAAGTCTCAAGGGACTCCTCTGTGTGTTCCTTTGAGGAACCTGTCGCACCGCCGATTCCGTCGCGTCCGGTGCGTCCGCCGATCATCAGCACGACATCCCCGGCCTTAGGGCTTTCCCTTCTCACGTCCTCGGCCTTCACCGCTCCGACAACCGCTCCGACCTCCATTCTCTTGGCCGTGTAGCCCTCGTGGTAGATCTCGCGGACGTGGGTTGTCGCAAGACCGATCTGATTGCCGTAGGAGGAATATCCCTGGGCGGCCTTCCTGGTGATGACCTTCTGCGGGAGCTTGCCCGGAAGTGTCTCGCTGACAGGTTTGTAGATGTCGCCGGCACCGGTGACACGCATTGCCTGATAGACGTAGGAGCGTCCTGAGAGCGGATCCCTGATGGCTCCGCCCAGGCAGGTGGCGGCCCCGCCGAACGGCTCGATTTCCGTAGGGTGGTTGTGGGTCTCGTTCTTGAACATCAGCAGCCATCTCTCGGTCTGCCCGTCCACATCCACATCTATGAATATGCTGCACGCATTGTTCTCCTCGCTGACCTCCAAGTCATCCAGCAAACCGTTCTTCCTGAGGTATTTCGCCCCGATTGTGGCCATATCCATCAGGTTCAGTCCCTTCTTCTCGCGGCCTGTCTCCGAGCGCATCCTCAGGTACAGGGCCATCGTCCCGTCGATGTCCTCCTTGATGAAGGAATCCTCCACGTCGATGCTTTCCAATTCCGTCGTGAATGTCGTGTGGCGGCAGTGGTCGCTCCAGTAGGTGTCCAGAATCCTGAGTTCGGTCTCGTTCGGATCCCTGCCTTCCTCGGTGAAATATTTCACAACCTCGGCGAGGTCGTCGGCGTTCATCGCAAGGCCCATCTTTTTGCAATGTGCTTTCAGATCGTCCCCGCTCATATTCCTGAATCCCTCCAGCACGGGAACCGGCTTGACCGCCGCGTGTTCCGTGTCGGCCAGTTTGCTCAGGTCTTTCGCGCGGGATTCCACCGGATTGATGTAGTAGTGGCGGATCTTCTCAAGCGTCTCTTCGGAGGCGTCGGAGTCCACGATCAGAAGTTTGGAACTCTTTATGCTGATCCGCGCCGTGGGGTCGATCAGGTGCACGCAGTCCACAGCCGAGGCCGCCCTCTGGTCGAACTGGCCCGGCAGGTACTCGACAGCGATGTACTTCGCTCCATCCAGATCGATCGAATCTGTGACAGAGTCGGTCACAATCTCTCCGAAGACGCTGTAGCGGCTCTTCTCCAGAAGATCGGGCGTGAATCCGAACAAGTCATAAACATTAAGCAGCCGAAGCGTTTTCAGCTCCAGCTGCAGGTTCTCGTTGAGTTCCCCCAGGAGGCTCTTTGCCTCCACCTGGAACTCCGGGTGTTTCTCCACGAAAATGCGGTAATTGGACATCTTTGCAAGTTCTTTTTAAGACTATCACAAAGTTAGCCTTTTTGCCCCACATTCACAAAATTTTGGGTATAATTGTCAACTGATTGTAAATGAATATATTTGTAAATGCTGCCAGGCGGATTTGGAGGGCACTGCTTTGTAAAATATTGAATGTCAAAAGGTGATGTTACACCTTCTGACATTCAATGAATTGCGGATTTGTGCCTGGCGTCAGAGCGATGTGGCCTCAGAGATGTGGCTTTTAGTTAAGCCATTTTAGTCAATCCACTGGCTGAAGAAACGCCAGATTTCGGAGCAGGTGTCCATATCCTTGTCGGACCAGGAGTGGTTGCCGCCTTCGACTTTGTAGAGCCAGACTTCGGTGGGTCTGCCGCCTTTCACCGCCGGCCTGCCGGCCTTGAACTGATAGAGGGTGACCTGGTTACGACCCTCGCGGCGAGGAAGCTCGGTGACATATTCCTCGGTACAACCGTTAACAGCGATGATTCTGCTGACCGCCGCCGGAACGGGAATATACGCTCCCCAGCCACCTTTGTTCTCCGGGTCGCCGAGCCATTCGGAAGTGTGGTCCTGTGTGCCGTGAACCTCCATGAAAGGAAGTGGATGCTTGTAGGAATATTCCGTCTCCATCCAGTTGAACTGCAGTCCTGCTATCGAGGCCATGGCCTTGAAGGCCTTCGGAGCACGCATCGCGATCAGGTAGATGATGTCGCCGCCGTTGGACATTCCGGTGAGGAATGTATTCTTTGGACTGAGATCGAATCTCTTCTGGAGTTCTTTGGAAAGGGCGATGAGGAACTTAACATCATCGGTCTTCATTCCTTCCTGTGAAGGGTAGCGGACATTCCAGCCCGGTTTACCTTTCGGATCCTTTATTCCCTGAGGGTAGCAGACAGCGAATCCGTTCTTGTCGGCGACATCCATCATCGCTTTCTTTCCCTTGAGGGCCGAGCCGCCGTAGCCGTGCAGGACTATCACGAGAGGAGCCCCGGCCTTCAATCCTTCCGGACGGTAGAGGTAATATTCCCGCTCAAGTCCTTGATTTTTCATTGTGTAACGCTCGCACCGTTCCTTTACTGAATATTCCTGTGCCGGACTTTCGCTGGAAGATAAGGACGCTTCGACAGGCTCGGCGTCCGGTTGGCTTGGTACCTGGTTATCGGTCGCTTCGGCAGGGACTGCGTCCGGTTGGCTTATGACTTGATATAAGGTGTACTTGTCTGTCCGGTCGCTGAGCTTGTCGAAGCGACTGTCTATCGTATTGCCATACCCATTGCTTCCCAAAGCGCTTCCAATGGCCAGGAGCGCCGCGATGATTGTGGAGGATAACATGCTGATTGATTGGCTTTTAATGAATATCCTCCCGTCGGATATGGCGGGAGGATAATGTTTATTATTCTGATTTACAAGTTGTTAGTCTCCACGCACTATTTGTTCTCGGCAGCCTCAACGGCCTTGAAATAGCGGTAAGAGTTGACCTTGAGCTCACCGGCGGCCGGCTCGTCAAGCACAACGACACCATTCTCGTGCAGCTGAAGGGCAGAGAGGGTGACATAGTGGCTTACAGGTCCCTCGATGGCGTCCTTGACAGCCTTGGCCTTCTTGCCGCCGAAAGCGAGGACGAGAACCTCCTTGGCACCACACACTGTGGCGACACCGACTGACATGGCCTGTTTAGGAACCTTGTTCACATCGTTGTCGAAGAAACGGGAGTTTACCTCGAGAGTGTCCTGGGTGAGGGTCATGACCCTTGTCCTGGAGTTGAGGGAAGAGAACGGCTCGTTGAACGCGAGGTGTCCGTCCTCGCCGACTCCGCCGAGGAACAGGTCGATTCCTCCGGCAGCCACGATGGCCTTCTCGTAATCCTCGCACTCTTTGGCGAGATCAGGAGCGTTGCCGTTGAGGATGTGGATGTTGCCGGCCGGAACGTCCACCTTGTCGAACAGATTCTTGTGCATGAAGCTGTGGTAGCTCTCCGGATGGCTCTCAGGAAGCCCTACATATTCATCCATGTTGAATGTGATGACATTCTTGAAGGAGATCTCTCCGGCCTCGTACATTCTGACGAGCTCGGCATAGACATCCAGAGGAGTGGAGCCGGTAGGCAGTCCGAGTACGAATGGCTTGTCGGTCTTCTCAGCCTTTGCCTTGATGGCGGCGGCAATGTGGTGGGCGGCCCAGATAGAGCCTTCCTTCTTTGTGTCTCTGATGATTACTTTCATGATTGATGCAGTTTATAAAAAATATTCTTTATTCTTGCTTTCTTGCTTTATTGAATATGTCACCGTGGGTGAGGTGACATATTCATGGATGATTGGTTATTTCAGCCGCAGGAAGACCTCGATGGCCTGGTACTCAGCCATTCCGAGTTCGTCGTAAAGCCTTGCGGTGTTCTGTGTGCGCTCCTCGGCCCTCTGCCAAAACTCCCTCGGGTCATCGCCCGGGAACGGAACGATGTCTTTCTGGGAAAGGTGGCGGAAGATCGCGTGGCGCTTCTCGATGAGCTCGTCCGGGCTGATCGGAACTGCCATGTCCACTCTCCAGAGCTCCCACTCCATCCAGGCACCTCTGTAGAGCCAGATCGTGGTGTCGTTCAGCCAGTCGTTGCCTTCCTCCTTGAGCTGTTCGATGGCCTCAAGGGCGGCCTCGGTGCAGACCCTGTGCGTTCCGTGAGGGTCGGCGAGGTCACCTGCCATGTAGATCTGGTCAGGGTGGATCCTGACGATCAACTCCTTGATAATGTCAAGGTCTTTCTGTGTGCGAGGCAGTTTCGTCACTCCGCCCGACTCGTAGAACGGCAGGTTGAGGAAGTGGACATTGGTGTTGTCGTTGAGGCCGAAGCTTCTGTCCGCTCCTCTGGCCTCGCTGCGGCGGATGGCCGCCTTGATGGCGAGAAGCTCCTTAGGCTCAGGCTCACCAGGCTTCTTTGAGTCGATGATTTTCTTTACCTCGTCGAACCTGTCTCCGAATCCAAGCTGGTAGGCGGCGTCCATATGCTGAAGCACAACGTCATCGTGCACTGCCAGGTCACCGGAGGTCTCGTAGGCCACGTGCACGTCGTGTCCCTGATGCACGAGACGGATGAATGTGCCTCCCATGGAGATCACGTCATCGTCCGGGTGAGGGGAGAAAATCAGGACCTTCTTAGGGAACGGAGTTGACTTGACAGGCCTTGTGGTGTCGTCAGCGTCAGGCTTTCCGCCCGGCCATCCGGTGATGGTGTGCTGGAAGTCATTGAAAACGTCTATGTTGATCTTGTCGAACGGCCCGTAGAGTTCGATGAGCTCTCCGAGGGAGTTCTCGAAATAGTCCTGCTGCTTCAGCTTGAGGATTGGCTTATGAACCTTCTGGCAGAGCCAAACGACGGCCTTGCGGATCAGGTTCGGTGTCCACTGGCAAGGACCGACCATCCAAGGTGCGACGAGTCTGGTCAGCATAGAGGCTGACATCTCGTCAGTGTAGAATGTGATGTTGTCGTGTTCCTGAAGCCAGGTGGCAGGGCAGGCCGGATCGATGTCGCCCTCCACGACTTTCTTTACCACAGCCGCCTTGTCCTCGCCCCAGGCCATAAGGATGATCCTGCGGGCGCTCATCATCGTGCCGATGCCCATCGTGATGGCGGTCTTAGGGGTGACGGAAATGTCGCCGTTGAAATTGCGGGCCTGTCTCTTTCTGGACTGGTATGAGAGCGGAACGGTGCGTGTGCGGCTCTTCTCTGACGAGCCGGCCTCGTTGAAACCGATCTGGCCGCCTTCGCCGACACCGATCACAAGCAGGTCGAGACCTCTGGCGATCTTGTCAAACTCGGCGCAATAGTCGGATACCTCTTCCTTTGAGACTGTTCCGTCAGGAATATGCACGTTCTCCTTTTTGACATCCACATTGTCAAGGAATTCGGCGTGGAGCCTGTGGTTGCGGCTCTGGACGGAGTCGCTGCCGTATGGGTAATATTCATCAATGGAGAACACCTCGACATTGGCGAAGGAGACCTTGCCTTCCTTGAACTGCTCTGTCAGGTTGCTGTAGAGGGACACAGGTGTGGTTCCTGTGGTCAAACCGAGTTTGAAAGGACGCGGAAGAGCCGCCCTTTCGTGGTCTTTGATGGCTTTGACAATAATGTCTGCCACCTTGTCGCTTCCGATGTTCGCGTCATCGGAAATCTCGGTGGTGATCTTCTCGTAGGAATGGAGAATGCTCTTAGGCAGGTTCTCCTCAATCAATCCACCGTCCTTTGGTAAAGAAAAGTGCTTCATTTTGTTGAGCTTAATAATTTCGTAAAATATGATATGTTTCGTCTCCCGTTTCCGGGTCAAAGCTCTATGTCATTTCCGCAAGTCGGACGGTCGCGGATCCCGTGCCTGAAACCACAACTCTTGTGGTGGCTGTCGGCTTAAACCGTACAAATATAATCAGTTTTCCTCATAAGCCGAATCGATTTTTCAGAAAAAATGATGCGCAGTGAATCAGAGCGCAGGCACCTTTTGCCTATCTGATCAGGAAGGCCGTTCCTTCTGAACCGTAAAATGTCCGGCAAACAAGCATATCGCCGGACAAGTCACATCAACGGTTACGTTTGTCCGGCCAAACGGCTTTCCACCGGATAAGATGCATCGACAGCGGTGTTTAGGAACATGAAAATAATAAGTTACTTCAGATTAAGAAGCTGTTTTTGAATTGTTTGAAATGTTCTTTGAGGTGAAAA
>UMDH01011006.1_pt1 | contig 24279 bp, 53 predicted proteins | sample 1964441 | NCBI WGS metagenome assembly UMDH01 (sample SAMEA4835989, study PRJEB28245) | human gut metagenome | biome: gut microbiome; material: fecal sample | place: Denmark | collected 2008 | reverse complement strand
TATAATCTATTTATGGAAAATCTTTGAACACTACTTCTTAAATTTGTAACTCTTATGGTTTTACTGCCGTCTTTTATTTGCTCTATATTAAATAAATTCCCTACGATGTTGGACGAATCAATAACGGCTTTAAAATCTTTTTTATAATAAGCTAAATGGAATAGGAGACTGGAGCCATCAAGTTCCTCGCTGACAAATAGAAATATTCCATAATAAGGAAGAGGAATATCTACACTGCCTTCCCCTACAATACTATATTCGACTCTTCCTTGTCCAGCGCTTGCCATCCCTTTCTCTTCCATAGTTGCTACTGGCATTGCGCTTGCCACCTCTTCCAATGTTGGTGATATACTGTTACCGTTTGCATCCAACCCACGTAATCGTGCCGGAGTTCCACCACTCATTGCATTTTCTTTAATATCTTCTGCCATAACTATTGCATATTTAAGGGGCAAAGGATATGGTTACTTTGAGCAAAGAATGAAAAACCAGAAAGAATGGTAACTACTTACAACATGTACACTCTAAATGTGCATCCATTTTGATAGTTGTTTTTCAATGCAAATTTTCCGGGTTCTGTGCAAAATAGGCATAATTTACCTTCCGTATCTGTTATCTCCCACAGATTATGACCTTGCCATTTATTAACAGCAGAATATGCTGAGGACAGTAATGCTTGCGCTCCAACTACCGCCACTTCGCATACATAAATCATTCTATAGGATATATTATTCAGATTATAACTCTCTCCTTTGTTGAGCGTAATACTTGTAGCTAAATTCCCAGGAAGGGCCTTGTTCAAATCACTCTTTGATATTTTCGCTTGACTGCCGTTCGCTGTTTCTCCATACACGTATGATACGTCACTGGCAACCTGGAATTGATTCATTGCTATATCCTGCTTCTCTGCCATACTTAATACATTTAAGGGGCATCACCTATACACCACTTCCACCCCCATTCTCTTCAAGTGTGCATCCAGTGTTTTTATATTACAATTAAAGTATCGGGAGATAAAGACCTTGCTTTTCCCTTGCTTTAGCAATTTTATGATTTCTTTTTCGTGGGGGAAAAGCAAATGATGATGGTGCCGAATAGACTTGAGCTTCTCCTTGTTCTCCTCAAGTATGGCAGGCTTGTCTACATCAACAACAATGCCTTTTTCTCGAAGTGTGTCAGCTTCCATCAATCGGTGGCGATATTGGTAAGCGGCTGCTTGGTATTCAACGTGTGGCGCTCGGTCGGTTTGGATTCTTTTCTTGATGATGACTTTTCGCTTCTTTCTTTTTTGAGGAACGATTCTTTTTTCTGTGGGGATGTCCTTGGGCTTTCGTGGACGCGGAGTATAGTTCCTAACTATCAGTCCTTCTCTTTCGAGATGCTTGTCAAGGGTGCTGTACTGGCACTTGACTTTCCGGCAGATGGCTGCTTTGCTGTATCCATATTCGACCATAGTGCGTATAAGTTCTTTGTGTTTGTCGAGCTTGTGCCGGGAGTTTGTCCCTCCGGTTTTCCTTCCGAGTTTCATTCCAAGCGATTTTTTTCTTGCCAACGCTTCTTTCGTGCGTTGTGAGATAAGGCTGCGTTCTATTTCACTCGCCAACGAGAATGCAAATGCTATAACGTGGCTTTGCAAATTATCGTACAGTTCAAATCCTTCCTTAACGGTTATTACTCGGATTTTCTTCTTCATCAGATTGTCAAGGATAGACATAACCTCCAGCAACCGTCTGCCTAATCTGGATATTTCTGAGGCTATAAGGGTGTCGTCCTTCTTCATCTTCTTTAGTAATGTCCCGAGCTTTCTCTTGTCCACATCTTTCATTCCGCTTATCGTTTCCTCGATGTATTGGTCTACATCTATCTGCCTTTTCCTGCAATAATTCTCTATCTCGAACCGCTGGTTTTCTACTGTCTGCTTGTCTGTGCTTACCCTAATGTATGCGTAAATCATTTTTTTGTTATAAAGATAGCGATTTTGCCGAAAAAACGAACCTTTTCCCGATTGTTCGTTCTGCGTCCATTGAAAGCTTCCTAATCTGCTCTTATAAGGTTAGCTTTGCATGTGAAAAAAGTTTGGATTAGTATGGTGTTTGACAGAATATTAGTATATTTGCAGTACCCGTATGAAGATGTACGGCACCGTAACTATGTACTTGTATTTGTCCGACATATATCAAAGCCTCTGAGCTGATGTTTTTTTGCATCCGGCTCGGGGGCTTTTGTCGTTTTTGACAGACAAAATTTTGGTTAGTTTGAAAAGTCAACATAAAAGCAGGTAATATGACAGATTTAGTTTTTAAGGGTCAGAATGGCCAAGTTTTAACCAATAGCCTTTTGGTGGCTGAGAAGTTCGGAAAAAGACATGCCGATGTAGTGAGAGCTATTGAAAATTCACTCACAAAAGGCAGTGAATCAACCAACGCAAAATTGCGTTCGTCCTTTGTATTAAGCAGTTATATAGATAATAAAGGAGAGGAACGTCCCATGTATATAATGGATAGAGATGGTTTCTCCGTTATAGCAATGGGATTCACTGGAGATAAGGCTATGGATTTCAAAGTAGAGTTTATTTCCGCATTTAATGCAATGGAGAAGAAGCTAAAAGAATTGTCTGCACCTCAGACTTATGCAGAAGCATTGCGAAGACTTGCGGATGAGGTAGAGGAGAAAGAAAGAACAAAGGCTCTTCTTGAACAGAAGACCGAGCAGCTTGATGAGTCCAAGGAGTGGTACAGTATCAAGCGTTGGGCGAAGGAGCATAATATGAACTGGCGTTCCATCAACTGGCGAAAGATGAAAGCTCTATCTTATGGGCTGGGATATGAGATAAAAAAGATATTTGACGCCAACTACGGACGGGTGAATATCTATCATGTCAATGTGTTTAAAACCTACTTCCAGTGAAAGAGAACATGATAACCCAGAGCATCCCCGGGGGCTTCTCCGTAATAGCGAGCGGATTTATAATGGAATCCCTTGAACACATGATACCGTGGCTCATAGTCTCGTTTTCAGTAGTCGTGTGTGACTTGGCTTTCGGAATAAGGAAAAGTCTGCTGATGAAAGAAGAGGTGCGGTTTTCCAGTGCCATACGCAGGACGATGGGAAAGATGGTGACGTACTTCGCATTTACATGTATGGTCGTTATGATAAACATAGCTTCCGGCAGCAAATGGAATATAGATGTGTATTCATGCCTGCTTGTTTGTTTCATTGAGTTCTGCTCGATTATCAGTAATATCCTTACGCCGAAAGGCTACAGCTTCAACATGCTAAAGGCGCTGGGGCTGTTCGGGAAAAAGATGCTTGATGTTGACAAGGAGGAGATGAGTGAAATAATAACTAAAGATAAGGAGGAAAATAAATGAAATTCTTTACAGTTTCAGAATTTGTAAGAAGTGAGACAGCGGACAAGAAAGGTATCGACAACCGTTTGCCAAAGGATTTGCTTCCTAATGTTCAAGCGTTGGTGAATAATGTGCTCGACCCGTTACGGGAAGCGTATGGGAAACCTATTATTGTCACCTCCGGGTATAGATGTGAGGCATTGAACAAAGCTGTAGGAGGATCCAAGACGAGTGACCACATGAAAGGTTGTGCTGTGGATATAGTAGGCACACCTAATACGAAAATGGAAAACAAGAGGCTTTTCAATCTGATACAGTCACTTAATTTACCCTTCGACCAATTGATTTGGGAAAAAGGCAATTCAATTGGTCCAGACTGGGTTCACGTCAGCTATCGGGAAGGGAAAAATAGAAAACAAGTGTTGGCATTATAGATTAAGCGGCAATGTGCTTCCCAGCAGACTACCGCCAATCTAACATACACATTACGAACAATAATACATTATAACATGGGAAGTGATGAAAAAGTTCATTAAGAATAATATGCGTTTGTCAGAGTTCAGAAAGCTTGTTTTTTGGCTTGCCGTCGGCTTGTCCGCTATGCTGTGGAGTATACTGCTTTCCTCATGCGAGAGTATAAAGTATGTCCCGGTGGAAACGGTGCGTACGGACAGCGTATACAATACCGTTTACCAGCATGACAGCATATATATGCGTGATAGCGTATATATACTTGATAAGGGGGATACTGTCTATCAATTCAGGTATAAATATCTGTTTGTGGATAAAGTCAAGCATGATACGCTTTATATCGAAAGGACAGACAGCATTCAGGTTCCTTATCCGGTTGAGAAGGAGTTGACCCGATGGCAGTCCTTCAAGCAGGAAGTGGGAGGTTTTGCTATTGCTACCATAGTAGTGGTACTACTGATAGTTTTTGGGAAAATGGTTTATAAACTTAAGAAAGGAGGCTGATATGACTTAGCGTTATCATCCGGGCGAGTAGAAGCGCCCATAGGAAAACTTATCGTACAGATGCGCTCTTTTCGGGGCTTAGAGTAAAAAGAAAGCCCCCAACGCTCAAATAATTATTGCCACATAAAAATTTGAAAAAGCATAAGATACCGCACGTTGGAGGCTTAATATCTTCAACACGGTATCTTGTGCTTTGTTCATGTATATATCAAGTTTTATGTGGCAGGGCAAAGATAAGCATAAAAATTAGAAAAAGCTATGTGCAAATCAGAAATCTTTGCCGAAACACTTAATCTCGTCTCGCAGGAGACGGAAATTCCAGTCAATCGAATACTATCCTCGGATAAGGATACGGAGACTGTGGATGCCCGCTATCTCCTCGTATCCCTCCTTGCCGATAGGGGCATGTACCCTTCACAGATAGCAGTTCATATCCACAAGACCAAACGTGCGGTGAACTACATGATTTCCAATTTCCATGAACGCATGGAAGGTGGGAAAATGTTGAGAATATATTGGGAAAACATTAGGAAATCGTTGGGAAACAATTGATTTACATACCGGTATTAAGTATATACTTTTGTGATGCGGTTGATATTGACCGTAATAACAAAAGTATAAATCTCTATGGAAAGAACGTACGTTTTTAACCAGGACGGTGGAGCAGGTTCAGGCAACGGGCTGCTTGCATCCATTCTCCCCTCCCTGCAGAACAGAGGAATCGACACCGGCTATCTGATGGGCCTCATGGGAGGCAACGGCAACGGTGGCTTCTTCGGTAACAATGGTGGCTTCCAGGACATCATTGCGCTTATCGTGATTGCAGCCATTTTCGGCAACGGAAACTTCGGATTCGGAGGAAACAACAACCAGGGAGCCAATGAAGGCCGGGAAATGATTATGCAGACACTTAACCGGAACGGTGTCGACATTGCAGCATTAGCACAAGCTGTGAACACATCATCAGACCAAATCCTTGCCGGAATCAATTCTGTATCACAAGCTATCTGTGGCCTCGGCAACCAGATGGGACAGAACACCAACAGCATCATTACAGCAATCATGCAAGGCAACAACGCTTTGACATCTCAAATCTGTAGCTGTTGCTGCGACATGAAACAGCTTGTAACCACACAAGGCTACGAGAGCAAGTTGGCTCTGTGCGACCAAACCCATACTTTGGTTAATGTGGCTAATCAGAACGCTCTGTCCTTGCGTGACGGTGCGACGGCCAACACCCAGGCTATCATCGCCAAACTGGATGCCATTCAAAACCAGGCATTGCAGGACAAGATTACTGCTCTTACTGCGGAAAAAGCCACTTTAACCGCCGAAATCTCCCAACGTAACCAGAATGCCACCATCCTGAATGCCGTAGGCCAGCAGATTGCTCCTTTGGCTGCAGGTTTGCAGGCATTGCAGAGTGACGTTGATGGAATCAAATGCAAGCTTCCAAATACTGTGAGTGTTCAATACCCCAATTTAACCGCTATTAATACAGATTGTTTCCGTGCAGCCGCCTACGGTGCATATATGGGTGACGCTGTATACGGACGTAGTGGATGTGGTTGCAATAACTACTGGGGTTAATCCCGGTGAGAAAGGAGGTAATCATGTGGCCTAACTTTTTTACTGGATTCCCTTTCCAGTTCCCCTCCCTCGGAAGAGTGAACTACAACACTCTCCCTACGGTGGCTGTGACGGTCGGTACAGAGAATGTCACTTTGGAATTGCCCAATCATGCGTTCCGTAACCGGGACTATGTGGGCGGTTTCTATGTCAGTCTCCGTCAGGCGATACCTGCAGGAACGACGGCTACTCTGCCGATACTTATTGGGACCAACGGGGACACGAGACCGTTGCTGGCTTACAACAATGAGCCGGTGACTGTCGGAAACCTTGCCGGGACCGGTATCTACGAAATCCACTATAACAAGTACACCAATGAGCTGTTCCTTGTCAATGGTGGGTATCGTCCGACAACGACAACGGCTCCGACAGCCGAAACAATCGCTCAGAAGAGCAAGTAGTTAACATGGGGTTTTGTGGCTGTCCGGGAAAGCCGGATAGCCGCACACTCCTTTAAAATCAAACCAATATGTTTCAAAATCTACGAGTTAACAGTACATTATATCTTCTTCACAGAGGGGCAAATCCAAGTTTGGAATGCGGGCAAGTCGTTAATGTAAGCCCTATAAAAACTATATATAAGACTGTTCCCAACATGCCTTATCCACAGCCGGTCCAGGTTATTGATTTTGTCGTGAATATAAACGGGCAAAATGTTAATTTGCAGGAGATACCGGCTAATGCCAATATTGCCGATGATGTTAAAACGGGGATGCTGATTACTGGTTCAAGAGACGAGATGAACACCGAGGTCCTTACTATGAAACAGAAGAGTGAGGATGTTCTAAAAAGCGTGGAATATCATCAGAACTTTCTTAGGGTATGTGACCAGATGCTTGCCATGCTTAACCCTGAATTTGCAGCCAAGCAACAGCAGGAGCAAGAAATATCCGCATTGAAAGGGCAAATGTCCAATATGGATAAGAACATGCAGGAGATGAGCAGGAATATGGCTGACCTCATTGCGCAAAACCAGAAGTTAATGGAACAGCTCGGAGTGGGCGAAACATCCAAAACAAAGAAATGATATGGGAATGTGGAGAATATTAGACGAATGGCGTGACGATTACGAACGCAGCTTCGGAATGAGAGACGATGATGTGGAGGAAGCCTACAAGGAAGGATGCCGCCACGGTTACGAGAAAGCCATGCGCAAGATGCAGGGCGGTGAAATGGGCTACCGTAATGACGGCGGTTCCCGTAGCGGAGGTTATAGCGGCTCTGATATGGGCGAACGCCGCATGCCGGGGTATTTCCCGGAATATCCTATGTACGGTGAGCGTCATGGAATGCCGCCCTACGGTGACGAAATGGGCGAACGCAGACGCAGACGCGCCAACGGTGAGTTTTATTGATAATGGAGGGGTGGAATGCCCCTCTTTTTCTAAATCTGAATAATTATGGGACAAAGACTGGATATTTACGATAGATTTCCCTCCGGCATGGAGGCATACCTCTCGCAGTATGGATGGCATTTCAGCAAGAAGATGTGCGACTGGGCTGTATCCTGCATGAAGGTGGAGAATAAAAGTACCGGCAAGAAGGAAAGGATTGAGCCAATCAGCAAGGAACAGTTGGATGAGCTTCTGAAAAAATATAATATCAAGCTGGATAAGGATGCCGGGTACGACAGCTTGTACGTGGCAAATATGGCGAAAGCAGACTATTACAAGAGTTCGATTGCCGATGAAGCGCATTTGTCGCTGTTTATAAAGGACTACATGGATGACCCGGACGGATACGACGGTCTTCCGTTTACCCGTTTCTATGCAGACTGCATAGGTTCCGGCAATCCTATAATGTGGTCGGAGATGATGTAGCCTATGATAGTCCAGGACTTTTATATACCGGAATATGACTGGGAAGTAAGAGTGTATTATGCAGTTGACTGCTACTACACCGGCAGAATCATGGCAGACCTGCGCCGTGTCGGTTGCAGGGGAGCAGACCTGATGGACGCTTTCAGGAACATGCGCTCCTGCAATCTGAATACCGGCATTACCTACTCCAATACAAGGGACAGACAGACCGTCATGGTGATAGCACTCACTTCCTCACCGGGCGAGTTCCAGAATTCATGGGACCATGAGAAGGGACATCTCTGCCGTCACATATCCAAGGCTTTTGGGATTGACCCATACGGTGAGGAAGCACAGTACCTTTCCGGCGAGGTTGGGCAGAAGATGTTCCCGATAGCGAAGAGGTTCTTGTGTGAGCATTGCAGGAAGGGGCTGGCAAAATGGTGACTGTTCCATTTTCTGTAGCACTTACATTTTGAAAGGACAGTACCAATTCTTTCCACTTATTTCCATACTATAAATAATGCTAATGAGAAGCGATGATTTGGACATATTGATTGCGCAGGCCGACGACCGTTGCTATTCGGATTACTGCCGGCTTCTGCTGGTCATGCTATGGAACGCATAGAGCGTATTCTTGACTGGCTGGTGCCTATCGCTGTAATAGTGAGGGTGATATTGTTGTGTATGTATGCGTGAACTTGATAGGTCCTTGAACTAATCTACCCTTTGTCTCTCAACCCGTACTTCCTTATGTAAGTGCTTATGGTGGAAGCCGCCACGCCCATCTCATAGGCAATGTCCTTGGACTTCATCCCGTCGTTTACCATCCTCCTCAGCTTGTCCATGTCCACAAGTCTTGATGCGTGTCCTTTTACTTCGACAGCAGGGGCAAGGCCTAACGTCTTGCGCTTTTTTGCGGCATATTCGGGAGTGCATTTGTCTTTGGTCACGTATATTACGGTACGGTGGTCTATGCGTAAGGGATACAGCTCCTTTTCCACCTCTTTGTGCATCTCCGCGAGGCGTTCCACGTCCCCGTTGACCGTTGTGTCAATCTTCTTGTATTTGTCATCAATAGGGGCATGGAGCTTTTTCAGTCTGTCTACTTTTCTCATGATTTCAATATATTATTCCAATCTTGTGATACCATTTGTCCGCGTGGCTGAACCATCCAATCATGAACGGTTTGCCGAAGAGGTTTACTTTGTATAGTTTACTCATGAATAATTCGGCTTTTTCTCCGGATTCTGGCTATGCCTGCTAAAACGTCCCTGCCAGCATTCAAGAGGGACACGTTGCATAAAGTTATAACGCATCCCCAATTCCTCCCATTCTTCGCAATACTTCTCCAATATAACCGACATCTCGTCAAGCATACGGACATAGGCTTTATTGACTTCAAGACCACGCTCTATAATCGGAATTGCCCTCTTCCATTCCTCATCAGTAAGCAGATTGAAAGACAAGGAAACACGGACAGCGGCTATAATTTCATCTGTAGTCCAAAATCCGTTGCCGTCCTTAACGAAATTATTGATTATTTCATCGTCAAAGTCTTTTTTCAGCCTGCTCTTGAATGCCGCAATGTTATGCTCTCTGAAGCCAGAACTGTATGTTGTGTAGATAAGCCTTCGTTCGTAATATTCTGTTTCCGGGTAATCTTCAAGTCTTTTCCCTAATAATATTATCTCACGTTTCATAATCACTTTTCCTATTCTTTAATTTGTTATACTCATCCTCAATACATTTATTGATTTTAGCGGCCTCCTCGTATCGTTCCTCATTAATCATTGCGCTTTTCAGCCATTCAAGTTGGTTTATATAAATGAACCTATTACACTCTGAAACCATACGGGTGTATTCCCTTATCTCATTCAGCTTGTCCTCCATGCGTCTATGCCATCTGCTTACCATGATTAGGACAAATCCTAATGCAATGGCATTGAATAAAGTGATGGAGATTTTAATTATCAGTTCCACGGTTTCCATAATCATATTAATCAATCAGTTCAAATTCGTAAACGAAGACATAAGGGTTGGACTCCCACGTACCTTTGCCGGAGACTTTATCTATGAGGGCGGCAAAGGCTTCACGAGGGGTGCAATAAGGCTGAATGTCCCCTTTATAATAATAAGCATCCATAAAATGTGTATCTGCACTTCCGCATTGTCCTTTATAAATTCCTTCTTTCAAGCAATCTTTATCGGAGATGTCTTGCAATCTTTCGATTTTGATGTTGGTAATGCGGATATGGTGGGGCATAAGGTCAGCGCGGACAAACATCTTATTTTTCCAACCGGATGCGAATTTAGTTTTAGTATAAAATCCTATTCCGTCCCTATCATTAAGTGCAATTTCGGGATTCATCCCTAAACTTTCATAACTTTGCGCAATGGAAAGAACTTTACCAACCTTGTATTTTGGTAATATCTCGCCCATATCAAACTCTCTTTCATCTGCATCATACATACAAGGCCAATCAACAATCTTTTTATCAGAATGGCGTCTGTGTATATTGAATCCGGCGACCCATTCTCCTTTAAAAGTTCTTGGACATTTGATTATTCTTCTCGTCATAGTCTTCCGACCATCCAATACGGCTTGGGTTAAGCTGTATTTATCATTAAACATTATTTTCTTAGCCATATCATATAAGTTTTAACGCTTCTTGTATTCCTGCTTCAAGTGCTTCTTCGTAGGATTTATAATGGATAATAGGTCTGTCCGACAACCCAACTAAATCATGTTCCGGAATTGTCAGTATATCATATGTCCAATAGTCTCCATACATATAGGATATTTCGATATGAAGTTTTTTGTTTTCACGCAGCCACTTTTGGACGATGGACTGAGTAGGAAATTCTATATCAGTAAACATACCTTTCTCTTTCAGCAGCTTCGCTGTCTCTAATGTTACAAGTTCTTCGGTCATGGTTGTTTCTCCTCTTTTCTTGTTTTGATTTATAACTCTTTAAATTCCTGCTCCATCCGGCACTTCCTCACGTAAAGTCCATCTATAATGTACTGAGTACAATATTTAGGAAGAGTGATAACCGCAATGTCACCAGATGTCTTGACGGCATCGCGATACACACAGCATTCCCTGCTGCTTTTCAGGATTGAATCAAGCAGGGAATCACACTTTTCAATCTCTTCCTTAAGGACTTTGGCCCTTTCAAACGATTCATTTTTCATAATACTTAAAAATAATAATGAGACGTACACAGAGGAGGGAAATTAATGGTTGCCGCACAACCATTAATTTCTTGCCAGAAATGTTCCTCCTCTATTTTTACCCATGAGGACCACAACAAACCGTCCATATCCCTGCGTACATAGAAAGGCGGCCCGTAAGGGTCACATACAGCCAATATCTGCACATGGCTGTCTTTATTGTAGGACACAACTTTCATTTTGGAGGAATCGAACAAATCCCCCTCTATTTTCTTTCCCGGACTGATGTTGAACGTGTAACTAAAGTCCTTATGTACATTCAAGGTCTTCCACGGGTATTCCGGGAAATCTATTATTCTCAGGTCCATTCTCACTCCTCTGTTTTCAGTTCAATCTTTTCTGCCCGTCCCCACCAGGAGCGCTTGTTGTGCTCTTTAATCAAGATTTCCAGCAAGTAACGCTTATATCCTTCATCAGAAACTTTTCTACGTTCCGTGAGGACCTTTTCTTGTAGAGACTTTACTTCTTCGGCAAGCTTCTTGACATAATCATCTTTCAAGGGATATATAGTTCTTTCTGCTTTAAAAACACCGTAACTCCCTCGTGCCTCATTAAATTCGGCAAGTGTATTCCCGTCACCCAACGCTACGACAAGCATGGAAATACTTTCCGCGCTTATTTCATAGCGCTCTTTTATACTGAAGGAATCAGGCAGTTTCCCGTTCTTGATTTCTATTCCGTCCACGTTGAATATAAGGTCCTTGCCGTCAAAGACCACCTCTTTCTTGTTCTGTTCCATGATACTAATCTTTATTTATAACGTCATTGATGTTCCACTCTATTTGAGGGACTTGAATCTTTTGGGAGAATAGTTCAATCAGTTCATTTACGGTAGCCTTGTGAATAGTATTGGCATCCACTTCGATATCATTGTAAGCCCAATAAGTAGAGAACTTGATTTCCGGACACTGAATCCATTTATCTCCATCGGTAAACCATTGGTTCTTGTCTATATCGTCCCTCAATGCAGCAATGGCGAGAAACAAAGATTCGTTGGTTCCGCAATTAATACTTCCATGTTTTTTCAAAGGATGCCCATTCCTTATCACATGGTTCTCTTGGGAGAGTAAAAAGAACCTTCCATTGTGACACATTATAAAATCATACTTGTTGTCATCATCATCTGCATAATATTTAGGCTTACCATGTGAATAGCCCAAATATTCCAGTTTCTTCCGAAGCTCCGGTGTGTTTTTGCGTATAAAGCACGGTGTGGTAAATCCCATAGTCATTCTCCTTTTAAAGAATTATTAAGCATATCTTCACAATGCAACTTATAAGCATAGGCAAACATTTTCAAAGTAGTAGGCTCAAAGTGAAAATCTGCCTGTTTGCCTTCTACTACAACAGAAGCACATAAATCTCCATCACAAAAATCAATATATATCACAGCATCATTATCCCCTTTGATAGAAAGGGATTGTGTCTGTACACTATTCATGATTCACCTCCTTCTTTGCTATTCGTTGCAATGGATTAAAACTCACATTTACTTGTTGTACTCCATCTATAGCATCCCTTATATTGGTACATTGTAAACTGCTCAAAGCGTTTGACATTCTAAACGCAGGAATTACCATACAAATATCAATTAGAACGTCTATCAACTGTTCTTTACTTAAATGTTGCAACTGAATCTTGATTATATTCCGTATCTCTTCATCATTCATGGTTATTCTCCTTTCAGTTTCTTTATTAGTGAATCAGCAAAACCAATACTCCATTCTGCCACCATATTTGAGTCAGCATCCATTATCTGTTGATGTGGATTGCTACAGAATCCTTGCATTGCAGCCTTTGCCAGTTCATAACGTCTTTGTTCCCAGTCAATTTTCTTTTCTTCCATCTTTAACCTCCTTGTCAACTTTAATATATCCTTTCTCTATACACCAGCATAGCATATAATAGGCGGCATCTATCAACCGCGGCATTGTTTCCGAATGCAACGTTTCATCCTCCACATCTATATACTTGAATACCCACAGACTTGCTTGTTTGAATATATACAAATCATATATCTGTATAGATTCCGGCAACTTGTCAAGAATATCCTGTAAGGTATAAGTAGGATAATAACAGTCGTAATTTGTATCGGCATCCAAAGAGTTTACAACCATATCATCTTCATAAGCTGCTTTCCATTCCAAACACATACTTGCATCATTCGTATCTAATCCAAACTCCTGCAAGTGCTTCATTTGTTCGATTGATAATACTTGTTTTGTTTTCATAATTCGTAAGATAAAATTACAACCGTTAATGCAATGAAAATGATTGCTACTATCAAGGCGATAGATAGACATCCCTTTTCGTATTCTTCATCTTCCGATGGTGTGTTTTCACTATACCAATCTAACGGATGTTTTGATTTCATTTCTCACTCCTTTCTTTCTCCTTTTTAGCCTTGTCACATGCCTTTTTTCTCATTGCATACGGACATTCGCAATTCCCGTATCTTTCGTTATACCAACAGCAATAATTACACTGGTGCATTATTTATTCCTCCTTAATTATCGGTTCATTTATAGTAAACTCCCCTCTAACATCAACGGGAAGTATGTTGGAAATACTCGCACGATAAGTTTTACCATCCATCGCTTTATGTAATGGATGTATTTCTTTAGGCATAGGAGCCGGGCATTTCCTGCAATGTCTTACCATTTCATAATGTCTATTTTGCCCATTCTCATCTTTGCTTCCACAACATTCACAATGAATTGAATAGTAGAAATAAGTACGTTCCAACTGGTCTTCCTTTCCGCATATTTCGCATTCGCCCCATTCTATTGAATTACACATGATTTATTCCTCCTTATCTATTTTTACTCCATTACGATATATTTCTCCAACACTTTTAGGTTCTTCACGGGAAAGTGTAACAGTTACTTTGCCACGGCACCTAAACTCGGCATTCGTTATTTCTGATTCCGATACCAGGTTTATCCAGCATAGACAATTATTTTTGAAATCATCTTGACATAAATTACGTAACGAACATTTTAAACAATCATTACGTTTTGTTTCTACTAATTCATACAGCACTCCGTCTATTATTATTCCGTTCTTTACTTCCATATCAGTCTCCTTTCTCCTTAATTCGTTCCAGTACATCCTTGTTTGCTTCAAATATTTCATCAAAGGAGGGAATAGGTGTCCACATGTCACAAACGTAATCGCCATAATCTTCAAATTCAAAATCCGGCAATGTTACAACACGAGGTCTCCCACTTGGCATAGGTATAATAAATCCGCTTACAATGGCTTCATTTGATACCATTCTACAAAGAACAAGTTCGTTTTGCTCCGGCAACCGTTCCTTAACGCTTATCCACGGAGACTGCCTTGACTGCCATTCGGCACCAGCGATAAACGACTTATAACTTTGATGGTGCATTCCGTTAGAAAATGCACCAAGAACAGATGCATCTTCACAAGTTGAAAAACCATTCTGATGTTTTATTGCTGCTTCTTCTAAGGTCTGTTTCATAATCAATGACTTTTAATTTTCTTGTATTTACCACACTTCTTGCAGAAGTAGTGACGTACGGTGTACCAACTGCTATCGCCCCAATCATCAACAACTTCTACTTTCCTTTCAAATAAGAATTTCCACTCATGGCAGCAGAACCATTTCTTTATTATAGCATCAATTAGGCGTTTCATAAACAATTGTTCTCCTTTACAATTCTACCATCATCTTTCAAGGTGTATATATCCCCTTTATACGCCAAAGCGCAACACCATTGGTGGGCATACTTCAAATACTGATGCAACTTGTATCTATATGGGTATTTCAGCATCTTTTTTCTTATTCTTCGTTTCATTTCCTTTTTGATTTAACCTTAATCGGATTACTCTTTGTCCCCGTACCGAAGCCTCTTTTTGCACATGTTAATCTCAATTCATTTTCCTTCTCTAATCAATCAGCCTTTATCGCATTGGCGATATTATCCGCATCCGACAGCTTTCTTGCCAGCACATCAAACGCTGCCGTACATCGCCTTGTATTCATGTTCACCGTTCTGCCGATTTTGAGATTGTCGGAGGCAAGGTTCATCAGTCTTGCCACATTAGCCAGTTTAAGGTAATCCAACATAAATCCGTTGAACTTTGAATCCTTCTTCTTGAGTTCTCCTATCCGTTCGTCGAACTGTACACAAGCATAGTCGCACAACGTCCTTGCCAGTTCGAACTTTGAAAGTTCTGCGGAATGGGATATTCCGTTGTCATCAAGTGCCTGCTTGAACTGCCAGTATAGCATATCCACGTGCTTGTTCACTTCCTCCACATACTTGTCGTTACATTCGGCAAAGAATTAGCTGCGGTCTGAACCGATGATACCGTTTACGGTCTGCTCGCATTCCCTTCTCGCTCTGTCCGCATCGTTCAAGTATCTTTTGAATGCCTGCTTGTAGTGGGGTGTGCGTTTCATCGCATGAATGCATTCGATAATCTGTCCGCAACAGATGTCGTTCGTGAACAGAATGTTGTAGGTGCAGAGGACCACAAGGTTCTCATACTTGCTTATTATTTTGGTTGCCGTTTCCTTGTTCATCTCTTATACATCTTGTCGTTCATACTTCTGCTCCTGCTCTCCTTGGCAAGTTCGTCAATCATACGCTGGTACTTCTTTGCCACCAACGGGCGGCGTATGCGCAATGCGTTATCATGCTGCCATTCCATAATTCTATTTTCTTTTTAAGTTCTATGTCCATAAAATCATCTTTTGTTGAATTTGTCACATATCCTCCCGTACCGGTTACATGCGCACACCCTATGGTCCTTGGCCTTGCATAGACAAGAGTTGTCTACGAAATCTCTGGAGTATGAGCATTGGCGGCAACGGACGGGTGCAGGTGGTATATCTTTTTTCTTTGCCATATCAGAATGGATTTTCATCTACCATTTCAGAAGTGGTGCTCCCAAAAACGGGAACCGAATCAAGATTATAAAACATCGTCGTAGAAGGATTAAACCCACATATGAATTTCATAATGCCAATATTACGTCCCTTAGCAATATCTATCATTGCGGTGTTTTTTGTACTTACATTGGAAAACTCCTCCGGATAGTTTTTCCCCTTGACTTCCGGGCGGTATATCAGCATAACCACATCGGCTGCTTCAGCTATCTGTCCGCTATCCCGTAACCTTGCAAGGGAAGGTACCGGGTTGTCCTTGTCCCTATTGAGCTGGGAAAGGGCGATAATCCAAATATCCAAATCCTTGGCCAGGTTCTTCAAACGCCTTGCCACGTCACCCATCTGCTGCTCCTTGTTGGCCCCCTTCATGTTGACATTGAGGATTTGCAGATAATCCACTATCGCGCCATCAATATCATGCTTCAGTTTCATGTACCGGATAGACGAAATGATGGTGTCTATGTTTGATGTGCTTCTATCGTCAAAGTATATGCCTTTACCGATTATATTTCCGATTCCTTTGTCAATAGCTTGTATCTGTGAATCGGTAAGCCTTGAATACATGATTTGATTGGACGGTACTCCGCTTTCCATAGAGAGAATACGAGCCGCAATTTGCTCTTTCTTCATCTCCATTGAATACATGGCTATCTTTGCATCCGAAATGCTCGCATTTCTCATCATAGACACAGCAAGGCTCGTTTTCCCTTGTGAGGTTTCACCTGCGACAATTATCAAATCAGACTTCTGCAATCCTCCGGATTTGGAATCTATCTTCTCAAATCCCGTCGGAGTTCCAGTAAGCGGCTTACTGCCGGATAGGTTTTCGTTAATCATTTTGTACACATTTTCAATCCCTTCATTTATCGAAGAAATTGTAGTACTGCTTGATTTGAACAACGAAGCCATGTCGTCATTGACCTTTTTTGCGACATCTTCAATGTCTTCGGCTTCCGTATATGAGTTGGATACAAGGTACTGCCCAATGGAGTAGAATGCCCTTCGTATACGCAAGTCATGGAGTCTCGAGGCGTATTGATACAAATCGAAAGTATGGCAAGATACAATCTTCATGTATTCAACTATGTCAAATTTCACTCCGTTCTCTTCCAGCTTACTCTTGACGAAAATAAGGTCAGCCCTATTTCCCGATGATACAACTTGAAGTATCGCCTTGTATATTTCCGCATGGAAATGGTTATAGAAGCACTCTTCTGAAAGAATGTCCCTTACTTGCTCTATCGCGTCACGTTCTGCTATGATAGTGCCGAGAACAATTTTCTCTGCTTCCTCGTCACGTAATTGTATATCAACTTCCATTTTGATATTCGAATTGTTTTAAGACGGCATAATACAAAACATCCCATTTAGAACGTATATCTGACCTGCCTTCAATTGTGCGCAATGCGCTTTTAAACATCTCATTCCCGTATTTGCCCCGTAGTAGCAAGAACTCTTCCTCGGTAGGCAGCCGCATATTTGAAAAACAATACGGAGCTTGCCTCTTGATGTACGACAAGAATTGGTAGTACCCTTTCTTGTCCTCTTTGACAGACAACAATAACTGTTCGTTCGCTGCCTTATACATGTCCGTTTTGGATTTCCCGAGTTCAATATCCAGCCACCTGACAAAATGAGCCATGCCGTCTTTAGGGCTTTTACGGATTTCTCCCTCATTTTGAAGTTTTTCAAAGAATTTTTTGAGATATTCTTGGAAATGTTCCAGGGTAAAGTCCGGATGTCCGGCAGACCTCTTGTTCATTACAACGGTTTCTATCCATGAACTATTGGTGGATAATTCCTCATAACATTCTTTCAGAGGCTTGTCTGATATTTCCGTGAGAAAAGCATCTACTTTATCTCCATTAGGAGATTCATTATCATTAACATTATCATTATCATTAACAGTTAGATTTGTTGCAACTTGATAACATTTGTTAGATTTGCTATCATTTGTTAGATTTGTTGCAACTTTATTGTAGCGTTTATTCATTGCTTTTTTTCCTGCTTCGCTTCGTTTTGCCACAATATCATTGTACTTGCAGGTATTGTAATCTATTTCTTTTTTAATGAAGGAGAATGCCATTTTAGCCATTGGTTTCAGCTCCAAAATTGTCCCCGACGCAACATACTCAATAATTGCATCGTACACTTCAAGTCTGACCTCCGATGGGTAACCTAATAGTATCTCTTGCCATTCAACATTAAAAATGAAAGATTTCTTTTTTGCTTTTTCTGCCATTTTCTTTACTGCTGTAATTGTTGGAAATAGATAAATGTTTTCTTTCCATATACAAATGCAAAATGTTTATCTCTCCGCTTCTTGGGCATTTCGGTATATGCTCTATCTCTTTGACAACTTCTTTGATTGAAGGAACTTTAAAACTATCTTTTATCATGCATCTTTCAAATAGTCTGTTACCACTTCTATAAACTCGTCAAGCGAACGGACTATGACATATTTAGCACCGATACTCTCAAACTCTTTCTGATACTCTTTCTGGTTCTCTGACTGCCTGCCAGTCTTGGTCTTTAGCTCAATCGCAAGAAAATTAAACTTATTATTACTTTTTAGAAAAATCAAGTCCGGAAAACCTGCCCTCGTTCCCATCTGCTTAAATTTAGCAGCCTCAATGGCATTACGTTTCCCCCCGTTAGGAGAGGAGTGCATTAAAAGTTTATACTTACTATATTTCAAATCAAACCATTTAATGCAAGCCTTCTGTATTTGTTCTTCCAAATGTCTCATACTTAAATGTAAATCCCTTATGTTGTTTGTATTCTCCTTTTAATGTTCATTTATTTAAAAGTTCAATGACTGTTTTCTTGAATTCCTCTTCACTATCACATATGATGAAATCGTCAGAATCATCGTCCTCCTCATATCGAAGTCCGTCTCTGTACATCTTCATTTCCCCGAAAGAATTTGGATATGGGGCGGTCAACCCGTTGTAATCGCAGCAATCAGGATAAGTTTCAAGCGTAAGACCCTGTTCCTTTAACCACGTCCTAAGTTCGGGAGTGTTTTTATTTATGTATGCTTCTTTTTTCATATACTCATGCTAATTTTACTTCTATCAATGGCTTGCACAGTTCAACAACTCGTTTACAATCCTCCACATCAAACATTCCTATGTGGCAAACTTCATGTGGTATTCCTAATTGAATGGATAACCACAAATAAGCTTTATTTCTATTTGATGTATTGGGAATATGTTTTTTCCAAATTTTATTGATAAGACTGGTTTTGGCTATCTGGTCGAAATAGAAATGAGCTTCTTTCTTTGCTTCCCTTAGTTCCGCATTTGCCAAACGCCCCAATGCTTGGTCTGTACCTTTATGTACGCCTACATAAGCCTTGCAATCACGACAGAGATAAATCATGCCGTAAGAACGTCCATAGATTACAGAACTATCTACGTATTCGGTAGGCTTACCGCAATAAGGGCAAATCTTACCAGTTAATATTTCATCCATAATTTTCCAATTAAAAGCCCCGAAGCGTATTCTTCGGGGCACAACCATTATTTACTAACCCTTGCCATTTATGTGTGGCTCACATTTATGTGGAGATGGGGCGATTCGAACACCCAATTAAGGACTTATCCTTTTGCGCTACTTCTAAGGTTAATTACTCCTTATATCTCACGTACCGTACTTTCTACCATGTGCACCTCTCGAAAGTCAAAAGCACTCCACTGCGCACCCCCATTTTCGCCCGCCCCATCTTCACAGACCGGACAGGCGGGTTGAACAAAAAGTTCAGTCGAAATTGAAATTATCTTCACCGTCCGGCATTTCTTCCGGCATATCGTTGCCGAAGTCCATCGGAATGAACCAGTCTGAAATAAACTCTTCCATTATATCAAGTCGATTATCTTTGTTTTAACAATGGCATCCAATCTCATGTCTGACAAACCTTGTGCAAGGTGTTGCTCCATCAAAGTGTTTGCCTCCTTTACATCTTTCGCACAAACCAGATTATAGTATTTCAACTCTTTCTCCTTACCGTTCTCATCAATCTGAGTGTCTACAATAGTAGCCTTGAAAAACGGCTTGTCTTCTGTCTTTTCATTGACTATCTCAATAATATTTGAGCGTGATATGGAGAAAATATCGCATTCCATATTGTCGGATGCGTACTGTTCAAGACCTTTGGCCTCCGCTTCTGCAAACAGTTCACAGTCTGTAATGAAGTGTTCTTTTACTTCCTTTTCTTCTCCTTTGTCATTGGTCTTGTTGACCTTCAGCTTTAGTTCGTAGTACATTATTGTTCTGTTTTAAAATTTGTCTTTTGATTTTCTTGCTAAGCTTCCCGACAAAACGTCCGTGCTTCTCCGTCGTTCCATCGGGCAGACATTCCTTGTAGGAGTAAAGCAGCTTTTGCAGGAGAAGCACTTCCTGTTTTGTGAGGGTGAGTTTCATTGGATTAAACCTTATAAGTTAAAATGGCAGTTGGTCGTCATCTTCAATCTGTTCATTCGGAGCTTCCACGGAAGCAACCGCATTGCTTGAACCCTGAAACTTGGAAGGCTTAAGACCGCCGATATAAATTTTCCCCTTTGCCTCCGATTCTGATTTGTGTGCTTCTTGATATTCTTTTGATAATGATTGCTTGCAGTAATGAGTTTCACCGTATTTACTCGGCTCCCTACGCTCATTAATATTAATGCCAAGATAGACGGCTTTCGCTTTTAGGTCATCGCCCATGCTTACGTACAAATCGTTTTCTTCTATCGGGATAACGATACACTTCTTATTTCTGATTGTTGCTATGCCTGCCTTTTCAAGCTTCAGCAAATCTATGCTTCCGGTTAAATTCATTTCTTTTTAAGTATTTGATTAATAATTTCATTTGCAGCCGTTATACGCTTCTCAAATTCGGCTATTACAGCTTCATCCCTTGTTATCTCTACAATGTGAATGTTATGCTTCAAGAAAGGGCAGAAAACGACAAAATCAGCCTTGTCCAATCCCGTACACGCCATTTCCGATTGCACTTGGTAAAAATATTTAGGATTAACAGCTTTCAGAGTTTCGTTATCCTTAACCTCTGCCATGTATTCCATGAATGTTTTCGGCAGTGGAACCTTTATTTCTACTACCTTTCTTAACCCGTATTTAACTGCTATACGGTCTGGAGAAGCGGAGAAGAAAGGTATTGTCGGGTGCTGAATGCTCTCACACTCTTCAAGTTTGCACTCTGCAACAAGCTGGTAACGTTCTGCCGCAAAGTCCTCATTATTGTGTCCGAACTCTATAAACTTGTTGTTGATGCTTACTTGCTGTTGGTATATATCAAACAGATAATCGTCATCGATGTATTTCTGCAACAAATCTCTCTCTGCGCACACTTCATATATATAGGAAAGGGCTGTCTTCCCGAACATTTCCCCTTTCTTTCCGCTAGTCATAAGGTCTCCGATGCGACTACCCGTTATTTTACCCAACCGCTGCTTTAACCATTCGCTCGAGCCTTGCTCTATCATTGCGCCTCTTGGTTAAAAAGTTTTCCGGTGCTTTCATCCACAACTTCCGCTTCTTGCAATGCTTCTTTCATGGCATTACGTTTAGCGTCTGCATTGTCCGGATTGTCATCGTATGATATTTCCGCTTCATCAATATCCTTTTCAACCAAATTGTCCTTTATTACGGCTTGGTCGAAAGTCTGTGCACGTTGCATATCAATGCTTAGAATACCGTATTTGGAGATAAGCATTTTTAAAACAGTTTTCTTGCTCATTGAATCGAAGTCCGTAGCCCAAAGACCACCGCCTCTTTTATAGGTCTGAGAGAATTTTTTCCCATGCTTTTCACATTCTTCGCGGCTCATGTACATGTATTTTTCGAAGCCGTTTGTGAGGGAGAAGTAGGCCATATAACCAACAATCTTATCAGATACCTTTTCGCCAAATATGTATTCTCCGGTAAAACGATTCTCGTTCTTTATTTCTCCCTCGTAGACTTCGGTAACGTTTATTGTCTTGTATTGACCGCTACGCATGGCCAATTGAATCATACCTTTATATCCCATCTGGAACTGTGCGGAATTACCATAAGGAATAATGTAGGCGAATCCCAGATTTGGATTAATAGGCAAATCCAATGTAGCTGCGATGACTGCGGCATTCATGACCGATTGCGGCTCTGCTCTTTGAAGCAGGGCATTGCTGTTTGCTACTGAGAGAATGGAACTTATGAATCCTGGGGCTTTTGCACCAAGTATTTCCCTAAAGCGTGCTTTTACGCTGTCATTGCTGAGCATTGATTTCAATGCTGGAAGAGTTGTACTCATAATAATATAAATTAAATAATTGGTTTGTGGGATATACGGGACTTGAACGCCGTGACCTGTGCATGAACCTTTAAATAATACCATGACAAAACTACAAATACCAATACCATGCACCGCTCTGCCTCTGAGCTAATATCCCGGATGGCCGCCCGTCTTCGCAGATTGAACGGCACGAACAAATACTAACATTATTTTCTAAGCGCAATCACTCATTGTAAGTGATGTATATCCCAAGGCACGAAAGGGATGCCATCAGGGAGAACATGAATGCAGGGAACACTTGCCCCACATTGGTTACGGCTACCGACCTTACCAGCAATACTACTGCATACAATAGGCAAAAGGCAAAGAATACCGTATAGCAATTTATCTTTCTCATACAAAAATGATTTCGTCTTTATAAACCTCGATAAAGGAATGCTTTCCAAACTCTATCGTTACCTTGTCACCACTAATGCTGTATATGGTCCCGGTTCTGTCTTCCCAGCCGGGAGCGTTGTACTTGACTTTTACTTTTTTCTTTCCCATATTTATATTGTTTTTAATTGATGTTCCTAAAAAAGAGTCCGGTCTATTTTCTCAAACCGACCGGACAAAAACTAAACTCTAACTTCAATCATTCATGTTCCCCTGAACCAATCCGATTGGCAACATCGCGTTATTGTCAGGGGATTTCCTTAATTTTGCATTGTCACATTTAAAATTAAGAACTTATGAAGTTTTATACTATATCCAATGATTTGTCCATATCTAATGATGAACGTTTTGGAAATTATGACAAATACACAGTATTTGAATTGTTAAGAAACATTGAGCGCAACTTCTCTATTTGCATTGGGAAGATGCCTTATTCCAATACTCCATGTAAGATATTGCATCATCCGTTACACCCGATGATAGCCAATGTTCCTTATGAGAGGATTATCTTCCTTTCCGTTTCTCATAACAACATGTTTGAATGGATTTACCAATTTTCTCATGAATATTGCCACAACATTATTAATGGCACAATGAACGGTGATACGGGAGGCCTTTCGTGGTTTGAAGAAACTGTATGCGAAATTGCATCCATATATCATGTAAGAAGTATATGCAATCAATATCAGACATCTGATTATTCATATTTACGGATGTTGGCTGAAGACATCCAGAAGCGCAATCATGATGCCCTTCTTTCTCTGCCATACCATACCACTCATCAATCAATCCGTCATGAACTTCTCCCTCAAATTGTGGAAAATCTTCATCGTACTCAAAGCCACGATATAAATAGGCGTTTATACCGTGAGATAGCTCAAATAGTGACTCCATTGTTCGAAGAAAATAAAAACCTTTGGAAGATAATTCTTCATTTTGGCGACTCCCGTCAGTGGAATTCGCTGGAAGACTTGTTTGCTCATCTTCAAGAGACGTCTGATGACAGTTATTCTGTTTCATTGAAAAAGTTGCACGATATGTTATTATAGTTTTAATGTTCCCGTGGGCGTTCCGGTGGTAGCCTTACTGCCCTCCAACATCTATGGAGGACCACGGGATAATTAAATATTACTTCAATTTTCTGATTATATCACCGCCATAAGAATCTTGAGTCAACTCTATAAACTCATGTACGGTGTAAGCATCCTTATCAATGTCTATACCCTTATTGATACAGAATGCCAACCTTCCTTGCTTGCACGAACCGGTCAACACATGATGCCAATGGAACAATTCTTTAGCCGATACCTTTTTAGTAAAGTCTGGAAAATGCTTTTTAAAAGCTTCTAGTCTTTCCTCCTCGGTTGAATCGTCATACAATTTTTCTTGAAGTGAAGCAAAGGCCTCGTGCAATGTTTCTCCATGAGCGAATTTCCCATTCTCTTTTACAACAAATGTCTCAGTCAATGTAAAGTCATCGTTCAGTATATATCCTTTAGCTACATTGTCATGAACATGCTTGATAATTGTAGGAATATCATCAATGATATATACTTTGTCGCCATTGAATGTTTTAATTCCATAGCCATAGCCAAAGCCATCGCCATCGCCATCGCCATAGCCAAAGCCAGAGCCATCGCCATAGCCATAGCCAT
>UMDH01070374.1_pt1 | contig 26319 bp, 21 predicted proteins | sample 1964441 | NCBI WGS metagenome assembly UMDH01 (sample SAMEA4835989, study PRJEB28245) | human gut metagenome | biome: gut microbiome; material: fecal sample | place: Denmark | collected 2008 | reverse complement strand
TTCAATCACCTTACGGTGGCAGGGGTAGGTCAGACCCCTGAAGTAGAGGCAGATACTGCGGAAGAAGCTATTGAAGTTTCAATCACCTTACGGTGGCAAGGGTAGGTCAGACTATTGTATTCTGTATGAATAACGGAAAATCACCCAAGTTTCAATCACCTTGCGGTGGCAGGGGTAGGTCAGACTGTAACAAACGCTTTGAACGCTGCAAGCATCCTCGGAGTTTCAATCACCTCACGGTGGCAGGGGTAGGTCAGACCCCGAGGGGGCAACGTTCCGTTTTTACAGGGTAACGTTTCAATCACCTTGCGGTGGCAGGGGTAGGTCAGACGACATGTCAGTAATGCCTACGATGAAGATCACCATGTTTCAATCACCTTGCGGTGGCAGGGGTAGGTCTGACAGGTGTTCATAAACAATGACGTATCTAAGCCGTTTGCGGGAATTTATGAACGGAAAGTCGTCAAATATATTGTTAACGAACTGTTAATGTCCGAATGTTACCTCTTATCTGTATTATACACCGTTTTGCCTGATTTGTCAACCTGTACAGCCGATTTGTTTTTTATATTTCTGCGGGAGGCAGAATGCCCGAAGGCACCTCCTCCCGCAGGATATCATCAACCGAACAGACCGCCGAACACACTCCTTGCTATACCCACTATTCCTCCGATAAATCCGCCTCCTATTCTGCCTATAAGTCCTCCCAGTCTGCCGAAATTGCTGCCTATCTCTTCTCCTATCTCGCTTCCTTCCCTTATACCTGTTGCTATGGATTCCAGCATTGACGAACGGACCTCTTCCTTGTAATCGCTTAATCCGTCATCATGCTTCCACATCTCGGGTCTCTTGTTGATATTGTCGGCATAGCATATTCTTTTTTCTTTCGTTTTGTGTTTGTAAGGTCAGCCGATATGCCGTGTCTGTATGTACTATGATGTGTCTGTTTCCTTGAAGTGAAGTGGGTCTTTGTATGCCTTGCGTTTCATGTTATCGCTCCTTTTATATCATACTGAGAACTGCTGTTACAAGCTTGAATATCGCCATTATTACTATAAGCATCTTTCATCTTCCTTTCCTGTGGTATTTTACATTTTGCTTTGCGGTAGGTTTTATCTTTTCTCTCATCACCCCTCTGTTATATAAACATTGTTTTTCTTTGGATTTTAAGTTTTTCCCCAAAATTTTTCCGCACAAATAAAAAAATACCGTTCCCATATGCGGAAGCGGTATTTTTCTTTATTACAGCAAAACAAAAGCTCCTCTCATTAAATTGAAAAGAGCTTTCCAATCACCTTGCTGTGGCAGGGGTGCGCCCCTGTGATTTGCCTTTTAAGTCTTGCTTGGGAGGCAAATCCGAAAAGTAGCCCTACTTTTTTGTGCTCGCTAAGTATTTCTACACTATGACCGCATGAGGGTACGCCGCCGCTATGTTTCGTATCTGACGCTCAATGCTCTGTTTTGGGGTGCTTATCCTGCAATATCCGTATGTCATTTTTATCGCTCCTTTCAAATCAAACGAGCGTTTAATATAGGTATTTATGCCTGAGTATGCAGTGACAGAGACAGCTGTCTTAACGACTTTACTGAAGAAGCGCATGTCATTCTTCTTGAAGGCAGCAGGATCTCCACGCAGAGAGCATTTTTATCGGGCAGAGGATAGATTAGCTCCGACATAAGCTTGACACATGATATATGAAGTTTGTGATTGATCATCAAGAGGAAATATGCTTTTACTTTTTATTATATACCCATATACAAAAATCAGCACACAAATGAACTTTCTTTTCGCTTGGGTGCTGATTTCATTTTTCCCTGACCCTGCACATAGCTATCGCAGTGATGGAAGCTGCGGCAGCAAAGCCGTATGAAGCGCCGTTTACGCCGAAAACACGGATAAAAGCTATGGTCAATGGTACACTGATAAAAAGTCCCAAAGAATGTCCTATCACAACTGCTTTTATATTTCTTGCGGATATTTTGACAACTCTTACAAAAGACATTGCCGAATAGCAGCATACACTTAGCACCAGCGGAAGTATCATATAGGAATAGTCAAGCATTTTAGAACCAAACAGGCATGTAATTATAGTTTCCCCGAATATTGCCGCAAAAAGACAGAATATTATGGTGATGAATAAAAGCGATCTAATCATCTTCAAAATAAGCTTTCGGAATTGAACAGTATCTTTTTGAGCAGACAATTCAGCAAACCGTACAACAAAAGGTGTATAAACGTATTGGAAGGCGGCTTGTATTACAAGAGATAGTGAAAAAACGGAAGCATATGCGCCAAGAACTGCTTTATCAAAGAAAACAGAAATAAGATACTGCGGCAGATTGAATATCACTGCTGTTTCAATCTGGCAGATGAATATGGGGAGAACTTCCGATATAAGAGGCTTTATGGATAAAAACGATATCGTTATACCATGGGTGAATTTACATATGTATTGCTGTTCGGCAGTAAAAGTAAGAACCAGTGCTGAAACAGACATTAAAAGCAGTGCTGCCGTAAGTCCGCCTGAGAAGAAGCCGAAGAAAAACAAAATGGCAGTAACAACCGCTTTGACAGTCATAAATATTCCGGCCATATCCAGTCTGTCATTTTTCTGCATTATACTATAAAAAAGATCGGAGAAGCTTTCTGAGAGCCGGAAAAGCATATACAGCATAACAGCGTATATGCTTTCAGCATCATAGCTGCTGATAAAGGAAAATATCAGGCAAAGAAAAAAGGCCGTTATACCGGTGATAAGCCGTAAGCCCCAATAATCTGAAAATGTATATTTGTTTCTGGCGTCAGAAACAAGAAAATCGTGGACCCCGAAATAGGCAATGGAGCGAAACGTCAGTGAAACGGACATTGCAGCAGCCAGCAAGCCCGATGAGTAGAGCGAACTTCTTGTAACTATTACTGTTATAAGCCATTGCAGACCATTATAGGCTGTATTTCCGACAGCATTCCAAAGAGCATTTTTAGTTGTTTGTTTCATTTTCTGATTCTTAGGATTTTTGAGTTAAAAAAATATATTCCACGATAGAACCACCATAGCTGAAAGCCTATGCTTGATATAAGTATCGGCAGCAGAGCGGAGTAGCATGAAAAATGCCATACCACAAGACAAACTGCGGCAGAAGTCAGCAATAAAAAGTATAAAGCATTCCTGGCTTTTTGTGTTGTGCAGTAATGTTCAAAGGTAGGGCGTTCTGCTCGGCGTATTTCGTAGATAGGTATCCCTTTTTCAAGAAGAGATACGGCGAATGAATATATGCCTCTGGCGATCGATGTCTTGCTCAGAAGCAGTTCTTCGGAATATTTGAAATATTGGCTTTTAATAAAATCAGATTTATCTGATGAAATAGTGAAAAGCAGATCCTTTACTATCAAAAAGAAGCGATCCGATTCAGATAACTGCATTGAAGAAAGTGCAACAAACAATATCAGACCCAGAAGTGAAAAAATATTGTTCGGAACATTTTGAGGAATGCGAAAATACTGAAGATTTGAAAGAGGGAGAGTTTTGAATACTATTGCGATTATAACAAATCCGGCCAGAAACTTTGTTGTTACATCAAATGTGCCCCAAAGATTGCATCTGAGCTTGTATTCGTTGTAGATCACCTGTTTCATGCAGTCCGTGCTTAGCTGGTCATCCCAGCTTTTTTGATCCGTGCTGCATTTATATCCATATATCTCCCTGATACGGCGCTTATGGTTATTTGCCTCAGAACCGTACATTTCATTATAGCATCTGTCTGTTAATAAAGTGCTGTAATAATACTCCATGAAGAATACACAAAACAGTATTATCAGGTAAGATGTAATGAGAATAGGAAAACTGTTTATATACAGTGAAAATGCTCCTGTTATTATTCCGGCTGCTATTGCTGTCAGTCCGATGATGATCCTGAAACGATGCCTGCTGCTCTCAAATGAGGATGTGAAGGTCGGTGCTGATATTTCAAATATCTGACGGTTTGAAACAAGGTTTCCGAATTCAACTGCTGTTTTATAATGCTGATGGCAGTTGCGGCTGCGTATTGAGGCAGATGCTGCTTCATCAGAATATCTGAACGCCATGGATTTGAAGATTATCATAAGAAGTATGCTTATAATAACTATCATTGTGTGGTATATACCGAAAAGGTCTTTTTCGACTATTGACAGGCTAAGCAGTATGGCAGCAGCAATAAAAAAAGCAATATATACTTTCTTTACGGAAGCTGCTGATTTTTTCAGGCTTTGCATATTTTTGCTGAATTCGGATATCTCTTCATGACGCACCATCAGGTCTGACTGCTTTTGCATTATATAGATATTTTTCATGGGCAGGTCTGAGCTGCAGGCAGATGTTATAAGAATATGTAGTCTTAGTTCATTCCATATTTTGTCTGAAAGGGCAGACGGAGAGTTGCAGCCATCTATTATCAACAGTACATTGCTGTCATATTTTTTCAGAAGATCCAGTTTTATTTCAAACAGCTTGTTTGCATCGGAATAGCTGCTGTCGTTTATTCCCATAAAACTGATCGACGAGATGGTGTCATGTATATTGCTTTTGTAGTCCGCCCAGATCACAGTATGATAATATTGCCTTGAATTGACTGCATAAAATTTAGCAAGATCTGTTTTGCCGCTGTTATGTATTCCCTGGATTATAAGAAGATGTTCGTCGGTAAGACGCTTCCTTACGGAGTAAAGCTCATCAGAATAAACATTTGTGTCATTCCCGGGCACAATGGTGCTGTTGATCGCATATATGCTTTGCGGTGATGATGAGTCAGCAAGCTCTGTCAGCAGGTCGATCAGTTCCGTATCATCACAGCGTTTTGAAGGATTGCCCGAACTGCACCGCTCAAATATCTTTAAAACAAGTGAAATTGCAAACGGACTTGCGGTTTTGCACATTTTATACTCGGATATAGTGTTCATGTCTTTTTCCAGCGGAAATGAATACTGCCCCGAAAAATAGTTTCCGCCTGTTATAAATCTGTGCAGCATCGAGCCTATGGAAAACACATCGCATTTTTCTGAGTATAATTTCTGAAAGCCGTTTATTATTTCGGGGGCAGCACCCTGCGAATAAAAGATATCATTCGGACTGTTATTCATCTTAAAAATAGTATCGGTGTCAAAGAGAGCAATAGTATCGGTTTTAGGGGAATAAAGAATGTTTTCGGGCTTTATGTCAAGGTTTATAAACCCTTTTTTGTGAAATTCATCAGCAGCGTATGCTGCTTTAAGGCATATCTTAGCAGCGGTATATAGGTCATCTGAATAGCAGATGTTTTCGGTATTTATGCTGTCTGATGGCATCCACTGGGTTATAAGATATTCGGCATAAACTTTCTTGGAGGTCGCTCTTCCGTAAAATTTCCCCAAAGGACATACGGTGTAGCAGCCTGTTTCGTCCGAATATGCAAAGTCCCAAAGAAGCTTCAGGGCATTATCAAATCTTTTGACTGCTGCAGAATATTTGCCGACAGCTTGTTCGGATATGATAAGATCGTTGTTTTCATTTCGAGATATTCCGTTTATGTCGGGATATAATTCCTTTAGTCTGTATTTGCAGGGAAGAGAGCCGTCGGCGGATCTTGCTTCGTAAACAATGCAGTTTCCGCCGTATCCCAAAGGTTCGGCAGTTATTTCAAGATTGATTAGCTTGTTGCTGTCGTATTCATATAGTGAGATCATTCCGCCAACAGGTATCGGTATTCTTGGCATTATTATCACCGCTTTCATTCAGACTTTATCCAGGATCTGCTCCAGATGCTTCGGAAACTTGATAAGGGGTCATCGGTTTGCAGGCACATAAAAATAAAAAGATCATATGGATATGAAAAATTCATCTGCTCATATCGGCAGAAGTTAAGGTAATCATTTATGTCGGCAATATATTCGTATGTATCAGAGTATGGGCTTTCCTCACATGCTGCAAAAAAGGCAAGAGTTATAATAGTATCCCGTGATATCTTCTTTTGACCGTCATACATCTTTTTCAGATCTGAACGCCTGAGAAGCGTTGAAAAAAACCATTTCTGGTCTTTCATATAGTTGTTTTGTTTTCCAAGGATATTTCCGTTTTCATATGCAGCCAATGAATCTGTTCGGTAGTGTCCTGAAATCGTTTTTACAGGAATATAGTAATATATGTATCGCTCTATCGTCCCGAAGGCTATCATGTCTGAGGACGATATTTTTATACCTGTCTCTGCTTCAACAGAAATTCGTTTGTCAAGCACAGCGCTCTGCGAAATGTATGATAACAGCCGTTTATAGCACTCTTTTGCGCATATGCTGTGTGAAGGGTCATTATTTTCGGAAATAAGCCGTGCGCAATGCTCCGTCAGCTTGTCAGCGTCGGTTATCGTATCAAACAGCTTTCTGTAGGATTCTGTAAGTATATTGGCAGGTGAGCGTTTAACAATATTGGCAGATAAGGTCTTTGCTTTGCAAATAAAACGTAATGCACAGTCATAATCAAGCCCGTTTTTCAGGCAGTAATAGGTGCATATCTCGGCGGGACTTTTGTAATTGATATTTTTATCGTGTATGCCTTTTGTCAGAAAGGCGGTAAGATCATCGCAATCCATATCCAATGCAAATGCAAGAAGAAAAATGCTTTCCCTTGACGGACAAACATTGCCTAACCAGTTCCTGGACTGCTTGTTAAGCAGTTCTCCCGTTATTGCAGTCTTGTCTGTATTAAAAATGCTTGGTTTGCCTATCAGTTCCTTCTTCTTGAATGAGCTGATAAGAAATGCTCTTTGAGCATCAATATCTTCAGCCAATATGCCGCTTCCGGACCTTTTGCAGATATATTCAGCAAGAAATTTTCCAAATGGGGCGTTGTCAATCTTGTGACATAGAATATCAAATATCTCATCAGTTGTGAACAAATGGTCATCATCATAATTGCTGATATTAAAATACAGCTTCAGATATTTTACAATATCATACGAATTGTGGCTGGATTCGTGAAAATTTGTGGTATAAGTATCCATAGTATTTGGCCGCTCCTTTGATTCTAAGCCTTTTGTTGTTTGGAAGTAGTCAAAATCAGAATATGATAATCATTGAAATGTCGTTTTATATTATATTGTAGATATCATTTGTTATTTTAACACATTTATAGATATATTTCAAGCAGAATTAAAAAATACATTCAGAAAAAATCAGTAATATAATTATAAAAAACAGTTATTTAAAAAATTATTGGCAGGAAAGCCAAATTCGATTAGTTTTATGGCATATGTGGGTCGTGCCGTGTTTTTTATAAAGGAGAGAAGGATCATGTTCAAAACAGGCGATATAATAGATGGACGATACGAAATAAAAGAGCAGATAGGAGCAGGCGGAGGGGGAACAGTTTACAAGGCATATGACAAAAGTATGCGAATGGATGTTGCCATAAAGCTTGTAAAGGACTTGCTTCTGACTTCAAGTGAGCTTGAAGTGCGCACAGAGGTTGATCTGATAAAAAGGCTGAAGCATAAATATCTTCCCACGGTGTATAATTTTGTGGAGTCCGATAATGCCGTATATATGGTGATGGAATACATAGACGGTCACGATATCAAGGCGCTTTCCGATATGGGAAGAACGTTTAACGAAGATACCATAATACGCTGCGGAATACAGATATGTGAAGCTCTGGACGAGCTGCATTCCCAGAAGCCGCCCATAATCCACGGAGACATAAAGCCCTCAAACATAATGCTCACTCCTGCGGACAATATATGCCTTATTGACTTTAACATAAGCTCAGTGATGAAAGGAAACAAGGCAATACTCCACGGCTATTCAAAGGGTTATGCAGCACCAGAGCAGACCTATACAAGAAACGGCTACAAGCAGCTTGTGGAAAAGCCTGTGGTAGATGAATATCACGAGGAAACAAGATATCTTTTTGATGAGACAGCTATGGGCAAGACTACAATGCTTGACCCTGCAGTAATATCTGACGGCAATGCTCAGGGCCCCGCATATATAGATGTTCGCACGGATATTTACGGAGTTGGAGCAGTGCTGTATTTTATGCTGACTGGTTATGCTCCTGTGGGCGGAAATGTGGATTTTACCGATATCAAGGTGTCGAAAAAGCTGAGAAACATTATACTTAAAGCAATGGCTCCTCAGCCGTATGACAGGTTTATGACAGCTGCGGAGATGAAAAAGGCACTTGAATCAGATAAGCCTGTTGCCGTGCCGCAGAGAAAAAAGACGGCGGAAAGAACTGAGAAGAAAATGTCAGCAGATATCAATCTTCCTGACAGCGAAGAAAAAAAGCTCAGTCCCAAAATGATACGTATGGGCGCACTTTCGCTGTGTGCTGTGGCAGTTCTGTTTTCAGTAGCGATATACGGAAAGAACAGGGCAGACGGGGATATTTCGGTATCTCAGACAGATACAAGTACGGAATCGTTAACAGAAACAGCATCGGCAGAAACAACTGTAACTACCGTTACTTCCACTGTCAGTGAGACAACAACTGAAACCACAAAAGTCACAACAACAATGGGAGAACATCCGATATGGCCCAACACCAATGCACCGAAAAATACAAGTGTAACCACGACTACGGGCGAGCATCCGATATGGCCGAATACAAATGCGCCTAAAAACACTGCAGCTCAGACTGCTGCGCCTGCAACCGTAAAGACGACTGCTCAGACCACAGTGCCCACCACCGCCAAAACCACTGCAAAAACTACGGTTGTGACTACGGTGCCTACCACAGTGAAAACCACAGCTGCCACTACTGTTCCTACGACAGCAAAGACTACTGCTAAAACAGCTGCAAAGCCGGCTGCAACTACCAAGGCTAATACTGCATCGACTTCCAAGCCCTCATCAAACAAGCCGTCCTCTTCCGGCAGTTCTTCAAAGCCATCAAACAATAAATATTCTTCTGTTCCCGAGGGGAAAAAGAGATTAAAAGCAGACGAGTTCAGTATCGATGTTGATGAGAGCAAAATATCTAAGATAACAGAAGATGATGATACGATTTCTTTTTATTATAATAATTACATCTATTTTTCTATATCCAAAAGTACCAGATGGGGAAAAAATAAATTTATAACTAAAGAAGAGATTAGTGCAGTGCTATTCCTTTCAAGTGAAGATGAATCAGAGGATTTTAATTTTAATGCTGAAAAATCTTATACAGTAAAAACTAATCTTGATAAATATCATTGTGCATATGCGGATGTTACTGTCAAGGAAAATGATAATAAATGTTATGGACGTAAATTATATGTACTGGAATCCATGACAAGAAATGTGCAGTTTACAATAATGACAACAGTGTCTCAGAAATCGATGGAATATAGATCAATATATACTGATGATGAAAGTAAAGAAATTGATGAGATCATTAAAAGCATAAGAGAAAGCAAATGATACAGAAAAAATCAGGAGGAGATTTCTATGTTTAAAACAGGTGATATTATTGATGGCAGATATGAGATAAAGGAACAGATTGGTTCCGGTGGAGGAGGTGTTGTATATAAAGCTTATCATCTTGCAATGAAAAAGGATGTAGCTATAAAGCTTATAAAAAATGTTTCCTCAGATAATCTTGAAAATCGTGCTGAAATCGATTTAATGAAGAATTTAAAAAGTAAGTATCTCCCTGTATTTTATGATTTTATTGAGTCTGATGGAAATGTTTACACCGTAATGGAATATATAGACGGCCACGATATAAAAAGTCTTTCAGAAATGGGAAGAAGATTTGATGAATCTACTATCATACGAAGTGGCATTCAGCTTTGCTGTGCAGCAGAAGAACTTCATTCTCAGCATCCTCCAATTATACATGGAGATATCAAACCGGCAAACGTTATGCTTACATCTGCGGACAATATATGCCTTATAGATTTCAATATCAGCGGCGTGATGATGGGAAATAAGGCTACTGCCAAGGGGTATTCAAAAGAATATTCCGCACCTGAACAAACAGTATCAGGACATAGATACAAACAGCTTGTTTCTGAACCAATAATCGATGAATATCATGAGGAAACAAGATTCTTATTTGATGAAGGTTCATCAGGTACTAAAATGCTGTTGGATAACAGTGCACAGTCAAAATCGTCCGGTGGTCAAGCTTATATTGACGTTCAGACAGATATTTACGGTATAGGAGCAGTGCTTTACTATATGATTACTGGTCATGCTCCGGTAAATTCAAAGGCAAATTTTTCCGGAACAACAGTATCGGAGAAACTTAAAAGAATTATTTCCACTGCAATGGCATCAGATCCTTCAAACAGGTATTCGTCGGCTGAGAAAATGAAAAAAGCTCTTGAAGCTATAAATATGCCTACAAAGCATACTTTTAAAGATGATGTGAAAAAAGCAGGGGCAACCAAGGCGATTATTACTGCAGCAATATGTGTACCAATATTTGTGGTTGCAGCTTTTGGGGTAAGCTATGCGTTAAAGAACAATGGTGATGCTGATACAGCAGAAGCATCTGTTAATGAATTGACAGTGATAACTTCTGCTGAAACGACTTTACCAGTTACAACAGCAATAATTGAAACAGAAGAAACACAGAATATAAACGAGGATGAACCGGTTAAGGACGGTTTTGTGCGACTTGCAACACATAAGTTCCGCATAGATCTTAATAAGGACTATTTTAAGGGCTATAATAATGATTATAATTCACCATTGGATAATTATCTGGATTTTTCATACAGACTTGATGAGGATACTTATTCAAATGTTATGGTAAGATATGTTGAAGGTTATGCCAAGTCAGAAAGCGGATATAGAAACAGTGTTGTAGATTTTATTACCGATTGGCTTATTGGCGCAAATGCAGACTCAAATGGAAACGAGTTGTATGTTATTGAAGAATATACTGATACCCTTGCAGGACGTGAATGTACGTTTGTCGAATTTAATTCTGTTTCCAAATCTACTTTTGAATACGATATTAACGGTGAAAAAATGACATCATCTTCCAGTATCTGTATAAGCTACCTGACTTGTGGCTTTGTAGATGGTGATGATATATATCTTATTGGTATGTATGGAATGGCAAACGGTGATTATGACAAAGACTGGAACACCTCGCTTTGGGGGACCAAGTACAAAGCCGCATTAAGTAAGCTGGCAGAACAGCTTGAGCTTGGGGATTATCTTGATGAGAATAATATTTCCATTGGAAATAAGACATTTTCTTCTGATATAAAATATCTTGATTTATCAAATATGGAACTTGAGGATGATGATTTGATAAATCTGAGCCTATTCAAAGATGTTGAAAAACTTGATTTGTCAGATAACAAACTTACAGATATATCAGACATCACTAATTTAAAGAATCTGGTAGAGCTTGATATCAGCAATAACCCTATTAGTCAAATGCCATATCATATGGATAAGCTTGATAACTTGAAGATTCTTAATGCTGCTGATACTAAGATAGACAGTACATATTCTTTGGGGGAAATAAAAAACCTTGAGTACCTTAATTTAAAGGGTACTAATGTGACCATTGTATCTGCCGGTGACAATGCTGTCAACCTGAAAATGCTGATACTTTCTGACAGCGGTTGCAGCTTATATGGAATAGATTCTTTTGAAAATTTGGAAGTTCTTGCTTTGGATGATGTAAGTTTAGACAGTTGGGATCTCCAAAAATTGCAGCCATTGACTAAGTTAAAAAAAGTATATGCAACTAACATCCATTGTTCTGATCCTACAATGTTCAAGAATGTCACAATAAGTGAAGCTCTTTATGTTGGACGTAACAAACTGTCGGATTCTGACATCAAGGAGATACAAGGATACATCGGAAAGGACTGTAAAATATATTCCGACAATGATTATGACCTTGATAATATAGATTATCAGTTTCCCGAAATATCAGAATAAAAGCAACCGTTAGGAAAACTAAGGAGGTCCCCGAATGTCATACACTCTTTACATAAATCAAAAGGAAAAGATAGCCGAATATCCTCTGCCTGCAGTGGATAACAAGCGCATAGGGCTGGATATATCAGATATTTGCGGCTGTACTCTTACGATGGAGATACTGGACGGCGTGTGGAGGCTGCTGTCTGACAGTACTGTTACTATTCTTACAGACAGGGACGGCGGAGCTGTTCAGTATGCAGAGCTGTCGGACGGAGCAGTTATATGGCTTATGTGCAATAACTCAATGTTTGCCGTAATGGCAAAGGAGATCCATGCCGAACAGAACTCGTATTCAAAATATCAGCTTGGGAAGAAGATATACATAGGAAGAGCTGCGGATAACGACATTGTTATAAATGATGATTTTACAGGCTCCCATCACTGTGTGATAGTCAGTGATAACGGCAGATACGTTCTGTCCGATAACAGCAAAAACGGTACGTATATAAACGGCAGAAGAGTGTCTGCTATGACAGAGCTTCACATATTTGATACGATATATATCACCGGTCATAAGCTCATATTCCTTGGCAGCGTCATAGCGGTATGTGATTCCGACAGCGTTTCTTCAGCGCTGCCTGCGGCGGAGCTTGATGTTCTCACCAATAAGGAACTGCACAGCGACAGCTCTTATTTCTCAAGAGCACCCCGCCGCATATGCCCTCTTGATACAGAGACTGTGGAGATCGATGACCCGCCCTCAAAGCAGAAGATGCGGTCTCAGCCGCTGATATTTATAATAGGCCCCTCCGTAACAATGCCCATACCTATTCTTGTATCGGTGGTGGTAAATATAGTTTCTTCGTCATCCTCGGGACACTCGGGAATGATGTACCTGGGAACGGCGCTTTCTGTTATCCTATCGGCTCTGATAGGTACAGGGTGGGCACTTGCTCATCAGATGTACAATAAAAAGCAGCTTGCCGCTGATGAAAAGGAACGTACAGAGGCATATACCAAATACATAGAAAAGAACAAAAAGCTGCTTGAAGAAAAGCAGGAAAAAAACAGAAAGATACTTGAGGAAAATTACCTTTCCTTTGATAAGCTCAGCTATGCGGCAGGGGACGACCTCAAGCTCATATGGAACCGAAATATATATCAGGAGGACTTTCTGACTATTCGTCTCGGACGTGGAAAAATAAAAATGCCTGCACAGATATCCGTTTCAAAGCAGCGCTTTTCCATGAATGATGACCCTCTTTCCGAATATCCCCATAAGCTGCATGATAAGTATGAGCTTATCGAAAACGGAGTATCGGCGGTCAGCCTTTTTAAATATAAGATCATAGGCATTGTGGGAAATGCCGGAAAGCTGCCGCTTATTGTCAATAACATCATATGCCAGACTGCGGCGCTCCACTGCTATACAGATGTCAAGATAGGCTTTATTGCTAACAGCTCTGAAAAAGCGCTGTATTCATGGGCAAAATGGCTGCCGCACACCTTTATGGGCGGCGGCGAGGTGAGAATATTCGGCTTTGATGAAGACACCAGGGCCAGCGCTGTTTACGAGATCGCAGGTGAGCTTCGCAGAAGAACGGAAAATGCAGAAAACAGCAAGGATAAGATCTGCCTGCCGCATATTGTTCTTTTCTGTACTTCTCCCGAGCTTATAAGGAACAGTATCCTCAGCAAATATTTGACTTCGCCCAATTACTTGGGAATAACCTTTGTGCTCATATACGGCAATATAAACAAGCTTCCCAATGAGTGCAGTGCTGTGATAGAAGCATCTGCTGATTTTTCGGGGTTTTATTGCCTGAACAGCGAAATAACAGATGAAAACAGGATAAAATTTGATGAGGTGCCCTGCAGTGCGGCAGAGGACTTTGCAAGAAAAATAAGCAGGTTTTATGTAGATGAGACCAGAAGCGGCGTTATTCCTAAAAGTGTGGACTTTTTCGAGATGATAGGCATAGGCAGGACAGAGCACTGGGATCTTATCAGGCAGTATAAGTGCAGCAGATCATATGAGGGCATCAAGTCGTTTATAGGTCTTGGCAGCGGGGGAACTCCTGTTGTGCTGGATATACATGATAAGAAAGATGGTCCTCACGGATTGGTTGCCGGAACTACGGGAAGCGGAAAGAGTGAGACGCTTCAGACCTTTATTCTCAGTATAGCCATGAATTACAGCCCTGAGGACGCAGCCTTTGTACTTATTGATTACAAGGGCGGCGGAATGGCAAATGTATTTGAAGGGCTTCCACATATAGCGGGAATGATAACAAATCTTTCAGATGCAGAGAGCGGAGAGCTTGACAGCGGACTTACAAGGCGTGCGTGCAGCTCTCTGAAAAGTGAGGTTAGACGCAGGCAGGCTGTGTTTAAGGAATATGGCGTGAACCATATTGATGCATATTCCAGGCTCTACAGAGAGGGCAGGACAAATATCCCAATGCCGCATCTTATAATTATTTCTGATGAGTTTGCCGAGCTGAAAAAAGAACAGCCTGACTTTATTAAAGAACTGGTATCAATATCAAGAGTCGGACGAAGCCTCGGAGTTCACCTTATTCTTGCGACCCAGAAGCCTTCGGGTGTTGTTGATGATGAAATACAGGGCAACTCAAGATTCAGGATCTGCCTCCGTGTTCAGGACAAGCAGGACAGTACGGGTATGATAATGCGTCCTGATGCCGCATTCATAACGGAAGCGGGCAGAGCTTTCCTCCAGATAGGCAATGACGAGATATTTGAGGAGTTCCAGTCGGGATATTCCGGCGGCGAGTATATCCCTCATGATAAGGTAGAATCGGCAGAGGACAGCGAGGCTGCAATGATCGCTATGGACGGCCGTCCGGCAGTTGTACATATCAGAGGAAAATTTGATGGTGACAGAAATTCCGAGATCACTGAAATGGTCAGGTATATTTCCGAAACATCAGCTTCCAACAATATTAAATGTGCAAAAACACTTTGGCTGCCGCCTCTCGGAAAATACATTTATCTTAATGATGAATATGACAGGTGCAGCGACGGTATAACAGCGCTTTACGGCATTGCGGATAACTATGAGCAGCAGGAGCAGTTCCCATGCTATATTGATATCGAAAAGTGCGCCAATATAAAAATATGCGGTTCCACAGGAAGCGGCAAGACCACTCTGCTCCAGACTATTCTTGTTTCGATAGTAAAAAAATACTCACCTGAGAGATTTAATTTTTACGTTATGGATTTTTCAAGCAGAACATTCAAGCTCTTTAAAAGACTGCCTCATTGCGGCGGTGTTATTTATGAAGAGGAGAACGATGCTGCTGAAAGACTTATCAGGCTGATTTTCGATGAGATAAGAAAAAGAAAGCGCCTGTTTGAAAAAGAGGATATAGGAAGCTACAGAGAATACATCAAGCTCCATAAGCTCCCGCTGATCGTTATAGCAATAGATAATTTCAGCGGATTTTCCGAAAGATTTGAATCGCTTGAGGAAGACTTTGAAGCTATCCTCCATGAATGTGTAAGGTATGGAATACAATTTATTGTTACCATAAGCAGTATTTCCGATATCAAGTATAAGATACGCTCGAATATTTCCGACTCCATAGTGCTGAGACTGAATGATAAGAGCGATTACAGTGAGTTCCTTGGAAGGCCTACAGATTTTCTGCCGGCTGCTGTAAGCGGAAGAGGTCTTATGTCAGCGGGAAAAACTGTCACAGAGTTTCAAAGCTGCCTGCCTGTTGATGGTGATAATGAATCTGAGCGTTCGGCTAACCTGAAAAAGCTGTTTGCATCACTGTCTGAAAAGTACAGCGGGATCGACAAGGCTGCCCCAATACCGCTTATCCCCAATGATGCTCTGTATTCCGAGCTTCTTGAAAACAATAACTTGTCAGATGCACTTATTGTAGGCTATGAGGCTGAAACAGCACAGCCGTACAGCCTGAGATTTACCGATTTTTATTGTATGTGCATAAGTGATTGTGCATACAGCGGCATAGGCAGATTTATGAGCAATACGATAGCCTATTCCGCAAAAAACAATATCGCTGTGAAGGTCATCAGATGCAATCACAGCATTGATATCAATATTCCCGATGGCGTTGATGTATTTGAGACCAAGGACGATATCTACAGCCTTGCAGAATATCTGACAAAGGAGTTTTCACAGCGCAACAGAGCTGTTCCCTTATGGCAAAAAGACGAAAGAGGCATGACAAGAGATGGGTTCATGGCAGACAGATTCGGAAGAATATTTGTCATTATTGATGATATTGCACAGTTCTGTGACATTATCTATAATGATGCAGGAGCTGAGCTTGTCAATGGATTTATGCAGTTTATAAAAATGGGTAAGGATCACGGAGTGCATTTTTTTGGCGGTTATTCATCGGCAAGAAAAACATACCTTGGTGTTTCGGAGGCGTTCAGAGCAGAAAATCACGGCATACATTTTGGCGGCAGGGTCAATGATCAGAGCGTTCTTAATATTGAGATACCTTTAGCTGAAAAGTTTAAGACTCTTAAATCCAATATAGGTTTCAGTGTGGAATCGGGCAGGGTAGTTACTGTATTTGTTCCGGAGAATAAATAAATGCTTAACGTTTATCTGTTTGAGCCCGATAATGAATACAAAAAAGCAATCTATGACCTTTTTGTCGAATATTCTGTGAAAAGTGATCCAAAGTTCAGCTTTTATGCGGAAAAGGAAATGCGGTCTGAGCTAAATCCAGAAAATACATCTCAGGAAATATCCGTATATATGCTTGATGGACAGCTTGATATAAAAAGCATTTCTCTGAGCATAGCTTTACTTAATCCGCATAATTACATAGTTCTTATAGCGGAAGACATGAAGGAGGTGCTGGCAGACATATCCCCCGAGTATCATATTTCGGGAGTAATTATGAAGCCGGTGGATTACGGGCAGGTCGAATCTGTTCTGAACAGTATTTACACGGATTATCAAAAAATCGGAACGAGAGGCGAGGCACAGTTCAGGTTTAAAATAAGGTCACGTGAATATTGCGTGGCACTCGAAAAAATAATGTTTTTTGAAACACTGAACAAGAAAATGGTAATGCGGACAAGCGGGCAGGCATTTGAATTTTATATGTCATCGGAAGAGGCGATAAGGCAGCTTCCCGACAGCTTTATCCGTATCCATAAAAGCTTCATTGTAAATATGGCGCATATTTCTGTTGCTGACTATAAATCAATGACAGTTACACTGGACGATGGATCTGTTGTTCCGGTGTCAAGGACCTGTAAAAAAGAGCTTATATCAGCAATGGAGAGGAGAAAAGACTTATGATCTCTTATATATTTACAGAACAGGAGCTTAAATACTTATGCGGCATTATGAAAACTGATGTTTTGCCGCTGCACATGATAAACGGCAGCGAAATAAGTGCCAGTGAATGCCTGAATGCAAAGCGTTCCCTTGAAGAAAAAGGCTTTATAGAAATTAAAAATGAGCTTTGTGTGATAAATAGTGTAATTGCATTCCTGTTTCGGGTCATGGCTTCCGCAGAACGTATATTTGTGGGTAACGGCAATACAAAATTCACAGCATTTATAGGTAAATGTTCTGTACTGCTTAGTGAGAGCTTTGGTCAGTTTTTGCTGTCTCCTTTTGAGAATGAAGTTCTTTTGGTTTCATATCTCAGGGAGAATGGCTTGACCGAATGGTCAGATATCAGATTGGAGTGAACTTATGAAAAAAATATTTGTTGAGATCATTTGTCCTGCACTTTCGGAAAAATTTGAGTTCAGGATATCAAAAAATTTGCCGGTTGGAAACGGACTTGAAAAAATAATTTACGAGCTGCGGTGTTATGCTCAGAACAGCGAATTGTTTTCGGGAAGTAATGTGCATCTTATAAGTAAAAAGACGAACATGGTGCTTAATGAGAATATGACCTTTACCGAAAACGGCATTTGCAGCGGTGATACTCTTATGATCATTTAAGGAGAGGTTTATGAGAACAAAATCAAGTAAAAATCAGATCATAGCCGCATTTGCGGCGCTGGCAGTTATTATTGCTGCGGCTGTTATAATAAGCGCTGTTGTATCTGATGCAAATTTCAATGAAGATCATGCAGCAGACATCGCAGAAGCTGAAACGGAAACAGAAACGGAAACCGCATCTGCTGCTGATATGGCAGATGTGACGATATCCGAAACATATTTGACTGCTGATACATACATATCTGAAGCGACCACTGTGACCGAATCGGAAACAACTGAAAAAATAAGTGAGACCTCTCTTGCAGCCACAGCTTCGGAAAGTATAACGGAAACTACCGCTGATACCGCCTATGAAACTGCCGTGGCGACAACCACTGCAGCGGTGACACATGAGAATTATGCAGCTGAATATTCTTCAAAGTTCGATATGGGCAGTGAAAAATATTATAATGCTTTTGCAAAGGCTTTGGCAGAGCATGATTACGATGCACTTGCTTTTCTTGACGATGATACCGGCGGAGCTGCATCATTTAAGCATCTCGATGATGTGATGGTCTCAGACTATTCCGCAGAAGTCGTTAAAAACAATGAGTATGAGCCTGAGAGCGGTAAAATAACACTTAACATAACACAGAGCAATGACGAACTTTTCCCTGTTGGCAGGCATGAGTACTATATTTATCTGGAAGATGGTATGTTTGAATGGCTGGACTTCAGACCGTACGGTGATGACGTCGAAGATGATTACGATCAGCTGGATTATGCAAGCGCTGATCTGGCTGCAGCTCTCGGATACAAAAGCTACAGCACGGCTCAGCTTGCAGATGTGGCTTATACTCCCGAATTGATACATACGGTATATCATGCAGTTCTTTCAAATGAAAACGGTTATTCTGCTGCCGAGCTGAACGATAAAATAAAAAGCTTTTTTGGTTCGTCCAATGATCTGAGTGAAGAAATACTGACCCAGCTGTGGTGCCGGGACGGACGATATTTCAAAGGCTGCGGTCACGGCGGGCTGAATTATGAGCATGACTGCAAGAGCGTAAGCGAGAACAGGGACAGCGGGGAGATCACTCACGATATATGGTTTTATTCCGATCTGGCTCATCTTAATGTGAGCAAAAAGATCAGATTTACTTATATTGTAAATGGAGACAACTATATGCTAAGATCTATAGACTGTTATTACTCCGCTGAGACCGATGTTATGGCAGAATAACTTATACAGGCATTGATATTGACCGTTCACTCCAAAAATACTGCATTTTGTCAGCCTATGCACACAGCTTTGAAAATTAGATATATAATTAAATCAAGATAAGCACGGAGGTGAGATGATGGCTGAGAATATCCATAACTGGGACATACAGACATTAGATCAGATGAAAACAGAGATAGATAATATCATCGGTATCCTTACCGAAAATGAAAATCTTCTTGAAAGCCAGGGCTTTGAGCTGCTGGGAGACTGGCAGGGACTGGCAGGAAGAAAAATTATGCTTGTTACTGCGGCAAATGCAGGTGAGATATCGGGACTTATAAAGGGTTACACATCTCTTCGTGATGAGCTGAACGATATTATTACCAAATGCTATGAACCGTGTGAAAATGAAATAAAAGCCAAAGCAAACAAGCTTCTTACTTGCTGTTAAGTCGGGAGGTGTTTAAAATGTCTAATATGTTGGGAGAATTGCTCGGTGCAGCAATGGCCGGGATCTCAGTTGAAAAGATCAAATTTGATCCTGATAAGGCTGCAACAGTATCGGATAAGCTGGGACGTATATCAGCCGCTGTTGAAAATTCTGTAACACAGCTTGAGGGACCGATGGCGGAAGCTCAGCCAGTATGGACAGGTCAAGCGGCGGAAAATTTCTTTGCCGAGCTAGAAAAACTTGTTCAGGAGACCCGTGATATTGCCGAAAAGGTAAATCTTAATAAGCAGCAGCTGGATCAGGCGGCACAGATACTCAGGGCAGGCGATGAAAAAGCATCTGCCGATGTCAGCAGCCTTTCGGTTTCAAATACATTTATATATTGATGCTGATTGCAGGACTGAAAGGAGGATGACACTTGGCCACAATAAAATACAATTACAGCAATGTTCAGAAATGCGCTTATAAGGTACGCAGTGCTGCCGACACCATCGGTGAGCAGGTAGGAAGGTTGGATTCCGTTATAGCAGAGGTTCAGGTGGGCTGGACAGGAGCGGGAGCAAATGAGTATATTTCTTTTTTGCAGAATATCCGAAAAAATATTTCTGACAGAAGCCAGAATCTTCATACCATTGCGGATGAAATGCTGTATTCCGCATCCCAGGCTGAACAGGCGGATATTCAGGCCTCAAAGGCTTTGGATACAAATTCCGCATCATCTGCTCATCATGAGCAGGATTACTGCAACCCGGGAAAAACTGTAGATAACAGGATCACAGAGCGCAAAAGAGCTAAAGGCAAGTAACTTGATCAGTTCAATACGGCAAACGCCGTAAATAATAAAGGAGATGTTTTTATGCCAAAATTTGAAATTACCCCGGAACAGATGGTTCAGATCGCAAATGATCTTAAAACAAAGATCGAAGAATGGAACTCTTCAGTAAAAATGTTATATTCATATCATCAGCAGCTGAAAGGCAGCTTTGAGGGTACTGCAAAGGCTGCGTGGGACAATAGAATGGACGAGGATCTTCCCAAGTACAATGCGCTTTCGAAGATCATGGCAGAGTATGCGGCATCAATAAATCAGTCTGCTGTAAATTATAATAAGGCTGACGCTGAAGCTGCAGATGTGATAAAGCGCTGAAAATAAGAAAGGCAGGTAAATATTATGGCAGAATCATATATAATCAAGGCGAGCACAGAGGAGATACGTGCTGTTACGGACAAGCTTGAAGCTGAAAAGAACAAGATGGAGAGCATTATGAATGATATGCACTCCAAGGTAAATGATCTTCAGAACTATTACAAGAGCAATGCAGGAACAGAGTTTATTACCAAGTATGAAAAGGTGTCCAAGGACATAAACGGCTGTCTGGAAAATCTTCAGAATCTGCTGACAGGTCTGAAAAATGCTGCAGGAATATTTGAGCCTGCAACAAGCAAGGACGATGCTGATGTTAATAAGCTCAGCGACTCTGCGGTATTTATAAATAAGTAAAATAAGAATTGGCAGGCTGTGCGGCAGTGCTGCACGGTCTGCTTCAATACTGACTGAAAGGCGATATGTATAAGATAAAAGCTGATACGGATCAGATACGATACTTTTCATATGAGCTCAAAGCGGTATGCAATGAGCTTATGTTTGTATATGAAAGGATAAAAAATACTGATCTTATTATCGAGGATAATGTAGGTTTCGGCTGTGAAAAACAGGTGCAGGACTATTATAATGAGATCTTCAAAACCGAAAAAGTGATTGAAAAACTGTGCGATCTTATAGAGAAAACCGAGCATGTAGCTGAGATATATACTATCGCAGATGAAAACTGCCTTAAAAACGTAAGGCAGCTGCCTGTTCTGATTCATGGCAATATTTCCGGAAACGGGCTAAACAAAGGGTATCTTACCGGCAGTCATGTTGATGATGCGGCTGTGGGTCATGCTTTGTGTAATGGATTTTTTGAAGGCAATAATGTTATGAATGAGGACTGGATCATAGAGCTTATGTTAAAAAGCAATATATCGAATGGGGAGGAGATCATATGAGCAGATTTCATTTTGATGAAAATGTTATGGAGAATGCAGCTGCATCATTGAAAGCAGTCAATCAGGAACTTGGCGGCTGCCTTGTGGAGCTTACGCTGATAAAAACCGTTGTTCAAAAAGAAAAAGGATATAACATAAATGAGATTTGCAATAAGCTTGGAAACGAGAATGATAAGCTTAAATATTGTTGTGAAAGAACTGTTGATGGTGCGGAAGAAATAAACCAAATAAAAAGCATAGTTGCACAGTATGATAATAAGACAATTTATGTAAGGTCAGAGGTTGTACAGTATGTTGAAGCTCATTCGATAAATAATAGATATCAGGATCCCTTCTTTAAATACACTACGGCTAACAGTGACATTGTTGAAAAATATATTAGCAGTAATATCTGGAATTTTGTCAGAAGTCAAACTTATGATGCGTTCTGGGCAACGCTTACAAGAGGAGGATATGAACAATCGATAGTTTATGAATCACTTCGTTCTGTTATTGACTCCCTTAATCCGGATAATTCAATTCAAAACCAATTAGCCGGAATTTTAAATAAATACGATTTAAATGAAATAGAAAGCAATGTAAATTTGGCTAAGGAAAAGGTAGATGAATTGATCAATGTAGATGGTCTGTCAGATTTGGTAAAATATTTAAAAGAAGCCAAATTTGATATTAAGATTATAGCAATACTTGCAAGCGACTATTCTATAAATCTGGAATATCTTGCTTCATTGGAAAGAACATTGCAAAGTACGGGAATGGATACCGAGGTCCTTAATGAAGTTATGTCTGCCATGAGAAACGATTATCAGAACAAATATCTTGATGCTGTTAAGCAAATGTCGGTTCAGGCAATTAAATCATTGAGTGAAGAAGCTTTAAAAGCATATGTTCCCGGCGGGGAACTGGTGATGAGTATCAAGAAATATTCGGATATTTATATGAATATCAATGATGGAGGAAAGACCATGGACTCCCAAAAAACATTTGTCGCAATGCAAACATATTCGGCTAATGTTTCAGCATCACTTGAGAAATTGGGAAATAAAATTGCAAGCGGTGACTACACACAGCAGGACCTGGCTGATTTTAAAAATATGTTTGAACTGGCAAAATCAATGCGTGTAAAAATGTATGAATCGGCACTTGATTTTACTGCCGGCGAGGAAAAAGCAACCTGTGAAGAAGCATTAAATTATTATAAAAACTTAACAATGTAAATTAAATGGTTAGGGGGAGCGTATGAGCAGATTTCATTTCGATGAAAATGTTATGGAGAACACTGTATCCGGGTTAAAGACGGTCAATCAGAATATCGAAAATAATCTTCTTGTTCTGAGAAATGCAGGGTCTGATATCCGTAAAGAGCAGGGTTATGGGATCAATGCGATATACAGCAAACTTTCTGCCGAAAATCAGAAACTTATTGAGTTTTGCAACATCCTTGGCACAGGTATAGCTGAAACCGAAAACATAACGGAAATTGTAAACAGATATGCAAAATCGGCCAACGGTACAGGTTCTTCCTTTGTTGATAGGGTGAATAAAATACTGAGCGATGAAAGAACTGCTATTAACAGTGTTTTGCACGGCGACAAAGATGATGACGAAAATGGAGGCGTATGCCCTCCTAATCATGGTACTGCCGAAGTTGAACAAAATAACGCTGCTTCTTCCGATAATCAGGCGGCTGAGCAGGAAACAAGCTCTGGACCCCAAAAGGTCATATATTCATATTGGGGTACGGATCGTGCTGTAATAACTGATGAGGCTGGCGGAATAGGAATATTTAAGCCTGATGGTTCGCCTTATGAAGGATATAAACAAACTACGCAGCATTTTTCACATGGTGAAGACTCGAATATAGAGTGTACTTCCACAGCATTGGCTCAATGTAGCACAATTAACGGAGTGTATAAGCAAGCAAATGATTATAATAATTTTTATGGTGACACTCAAATTGGTGGTTGGCAAGCATCATCAGATGATCTAACAAAATATTGCGTTGCAGGATTGCAAATTGGTTGTTCAACAGTTATTTACTATAATTATAGCGGTTATAGTACATTTGGCGTTCCAAATGGTGGACATGCTGTTACAGTTGTTGGAGCTGATCCTAATCCAACATCTGTGTACGATTTATGGGTGATAGATCCTGCGGATGGACAAACAAAGAGATTTTCTGATATAAGTAATTACCATGGGGGAAATTTATATATATGCTATGAATCTAACCCAAATGAATATGGCGGAGCAGGTACAAAAATTTGGGATATAGAAAATTTCTTTAATAATGGCTAAATGTCAGAAAACATGCAATTCTGAAAGGGTTATATCATAATGCGTCAACAAATAAAATGGTTAATATCTGCAAGTTTTTCTCTGGTGTTGATTTTATCATCATCGTTTTACATTTATGCAAAAGAATTTAATGTGCTTTGCACTATTTTAGCAACGGAAACGGTTCAGACATACATAACAGCCCCATCTTCCCCCACATCTGCCCAGCTTGGTACATACCCCTGTGAAATATTGTCGGTCACACCTGTGGGTGAGCTTCCCTCTGATACTCTTATACTGGTGGATACATCCGGCTCCATTCCTGCGGATATACGTCAAAAGACCAAGGATCTTATTATGGAGCTTATTGACCAAAAGCAGGAAAATGAACGGTATTCCATTGCTTCATTCGGCACGGAGATAAATGTCCTCTGCGATTACACATCAGACAGATATGATCTGGCAAAAGCTCTTGAAGGACTGGATTACAGCGAAAAATATACTTATGTTTATTCCGTTCTTGATAAGGTGCTGGATAATGACAGAGATGATTTTTACAGGATAGTCATGATCTCGGACGGGGTAGAAAACAGCAGGGACGGCATAACCTATGATGAGATCTTAAATAAGATATCTTCGGGGCATTGTCCCGTTTATACGGTAGGGATTGAAAACGGAAATCAGGAAAGTCTGAAAAAGCTGTATTCATTTTCAAGAAATTCATATGCCGAAAGTGCTGCACTTACAAATGAATCGGATATATCACAGATATGCGATACGGTCAATTCATCAAGAAATTTTATTTGTGTGGAAGTATCGGTGCCAGATGAGGCTGCAGACGGAAGTGTAAGATACCTTAAGATCAGCGGTCAGGATTATGAATGCGGTGCTGATGTGCGTATCCCTGCAAAAGAAGCGGTCACAACATCAGCTGTCACTGAAACCGAAAGCGTTACAACGAGCATATCAGAAACTGAACCGCAGCAGAACATGACTGATCTGAATAGCGGCAGTGAAAAACAAGGTCATTCAATATTGCCTTTGATAGTCTCAGTATCGGCAGTTATTGCAGCTATAGTTGTTCTTATAAAAAAGCCGTGGGGAAAAAACAAAAACACTTTTTCAGAGAATGACAGCAATAAAAATGATGCTGTGACACGGCAGGATGTTATAAAAGATGATGATGTAATGATTATGCTTACGGATGTTGACTCTCCGCAGCGCAGTTATCGCTGTGCGGTGGGAAATGGGGTCACCATAGGGCGTGATTCCTCACAGTGTACAGTTGCTTTGGAGCATGACGGATATATTTCCCGCAAGCATTGCCTTATATACCGTGAGGGTGAGCAATTCTTTATAGAAAACTACAGTCCCAATAATGTAGTTATCAATGACAGAACGGTGATATGCAGATCATCAGCGGAGGAACATTCAGGTGAAAATACACTCATTCTGCTTGAGCAGTCTGCAAATAAAGCTGAGATAATGGATAATGACATAATACGCATAGGACATACCAGATTGAAATTTAATATTATTGAGGATAATTACAATGGAAATAAGCTATGACCTTTTCAGTGAGATCGGATCATGCAGGAAAATCAATCAGGACATGGTCACAGCTCATGTGAGCGATAATGTCTCTGTATTTGCGGTCGCAGATGGAATGGGCGGCCATTCTGAGGGCGAATACGCCAGCTCACAGGCAGTAAAGGCAATAGATGATCTGTGGCTTGAGCTTTGCGAAAATCAATACAGTATTCAAGCGGCGGTTGATCTTGCCGTGTCTGCGATATATAAAATAAATCGTGAGATACAGCAATACAGCAGGGAAAAGAACATCATATGCGGATCAACACTTTCAGTGCTTATTATAATGAATGACAGCTATGCGGCAATAAATATCGGAGACAGTCCGATATTTTATGCTGACCGTTCGGGATTTATCCATATTTCCAATGAACACAGCCTTGGGCAGATGAAGCTGAAAAGCTCACCATCAGAAAAGATAACCCCCGATCCTAAGAGAGACGGCCGCCTTGTTCAGGCTGTAGGCGCTGTTGAACGGATATATCCGTATGTAAGAACAGGGCAATTAGTCGGTACGCAGGCGTTTTTGATTTGCTCGGACGGAGTGAGCAAGCTTTTGGCTCCGCATACCATCTCTGATGACCTGAAAAGGGTCGCAAAAGGAAAAGCAACTAAAGACTTCCTTGATTCTTTGAAGGAAGAGGTTTACTGTAATGGAGCAACGGATAATTTATCGGCGGTGGCTGTTTACGTAAAGGACAGTTTGAATTATGGGAAAAAAATTAAAGCTTTTTATGCAATAATCGCCCTTTGCATAATTGTAATGCTTGCTTTTGGCGGTATAATGCTGAAACTGCTGTTAAATACGTGATCAAAAAGGAGTCCATAAAATCAATACATTTGTTTGCATTATCGAATCGGGTAAACACTGTTTACCCGATATGTGAATCCCGAGG